>Ga0182027_10000016_pt1 | contig 243550 bp, 199 predicted proteins | sample 712E1DmetaG_FD_121300 | JGI IMG/M metagenome (GOLD analysis project Ga0182027, IMG submission 121300) | Permafrost microbial communities from Stordalen Mire, Sweden - 712E1D metaG (Illumina Assembly) | ecosystem: Environmental > Terrestrial > Soil > Wetlands > Permafrost | place: Sweden...
AAAATGGGGCGGAAGATATGATGACAAATGGGAATCCTATTTTAGTCAACTCGATTATTATTTTAATGAAACAAAACAACTTTCCAGATTCAAACCAGATATTATCTTTTGGCCGGAGACAGCTATTCCATTTCACATTCTCTTGCCACGATATTCTCACTACCTTTCAGAACTTCTTTCTCTTGCCGACTCACTGAAACTTCCTATTTTTATTGGGCTTCCGACATCAGAATATTTCGATTCATTGCACGCACCCGCAACTGCTGAAAGAATTAGAGCATCAAGTTTCTATGTGGAGTCATACAACTCTGCGGTTTTAATTCAACCCAACCGCATTATCGGACAGATTCATAAGAAAACAATCCTGGTTCCGTTTGCAGAACGAATTCCATACGCCGAAACATTTCGTTTTCTCATCGAACCATTAAAATGGAACGTAGGAATTTCAAGCTGGGGAAAAGGTGAGGACACGGTTGTGTATTCGCTGTCTTTGAAAGATAATCGGCAAACAAAATTTTCTGGAATGATTTGTTATGAATCGGTATATCCGAATTATGTAAGAGAATTTGTAAAACGAGGAGCAGAATTTTTGGTTATCATTACAAATGATAGCTGGTGGGGTAATACATCTGGCGCATATCAACATGCATCGTTTGCATCCTTGAGGGCAGTGGAAACGCATCGCTGGGTTGTTCAGTGTGCAAATGGCGGTATTTCGATGGTTGTTGATCCAACTGGCAAAAGGCATTTAACAACAAATTTATTCACAAGGACTAAATTTATTTCAGATATTGCTTTGTCGTCAGATATGACATTCTATGTGAAGTACGGCGATGTCCTAGCTCAAATATGTCTTGTAGCTTCGTTACTAATGCTTCTTGCTGCAATAATGAAAAAATAAATGCAAAAGGAATTGAGATGGAAATAATAGATTTAAGAAGTGATACAGTTACAAAGCCTTCTCGTGAAATGCGAGAAGCAATGTTTACTGCTGAAGTTGGAGATGATGTGTATGGAGAAGATCCTACAGTAAATCGTTTGCAGGAAAAAGTAGCTGAAATTCTCGGCAAAGAAGCAGCGCTGTTTGTGCCATCCGGGGTGATGGCAAATCAACTTGCAATTAAAACGCAAACCCAGCCAGGTGATGAAGTCATTGTTGAAAGCGATTCGCACATCTTTAACTTTGAAACGGCCGGAGCTGCATTTCTTTCTAATGTGCAATTGTGCCCAGTCGAGGGAAACAATGGAATCCTAAATGCAGAACAGGTAGCTCAAGCTATCCGTTCAAAAGTATATTACAACCCAAAAACTTCACTGATCTGTCTCGAAAATACACACAACAAGGCAGGCGGAACAATTTATCCGCTTGAAGAAATTCAAAAAATATATGACTTGGCGCAAAACAAAAATCTTGCACTTCATCTTGATGGTGCTCGTCTCTGGAATGCCTCTGTTGCAACAGGTATTGCTCCCATAGAATATGCACGATTCTTTGATACAGTCTCAGTTTGTTTTTCAAAAGGTTTGGGTGCTCCGATTGGTTCTGCTTTAACTGGAACGCGTGAAAAAATAGAATCGGCTCGCAAATATCGAAAAATATTTGGCGGCGGAATGCGCCAAGTAGGAATTCTTGCGGCGGGAGCATTATTTGCACTTGACCACAACATTGAACGCTTGAAGGAAGATCATGATAAGGCAAAGTGGTTAGCAAAAGAATTAAGCAATCTTCCCGGCATGAATCTTGATTTAAACTCTGTACAGACAAATATTATCATCTTTCACATGAGCGGCAGATCGGAAAGCGCGGAAGAAATTATATCACAATTGAAAGCTAAAGGTGTTCTTATTTCAGAAATGGGTATATCTACTCTTCGTGCCGTAACACATCTCGATGTGAGTATGGAACAAATCCAAAAAGCCTCAGCAACGATAAAATCACTTCTTGGAAATTAAAAGGAGAAAGTATGAAAAGCAAAAAAACAAACCATCAATCCCGAACAGACTACGATGCGCAGCAAGATCAACATCTCAGGGAAATCCTTGCAGCGCAGGATGATGTATGGCGCATCTTTCGAGTTATGGCAGAATTTGTTGATGGGTTCACCATGATGGCGAAACAAAAAAATCTCGTTTCTGTATTTGGCTCAGCTCGACTGAAACCTCAATCGCGCTACTACCAACTTGCAGTGCAGGTTGCAAAAGAACTCGTCAAACATGGCTTTAATGTGCTCACGGGCGGTGGTCCCGGTATCATGGAAGCGGCAAATAAAGGAGCCCAAGTACAAAAAGGTGATTCTGTTGGTGTCGCTATCGAATTACCGCATGAAGAAAACATAAATAAATATGTTGATCATGGGAGATTACAAACTTTTAGACATTTCTTTGTACGCAAAGTGATGTTTGTTAAGTATGCCCATGGATTTATCGTTATGCCAGGAGGATTTGGTACGCTTGACGAATTTTTTGAAGCAATGACACTGATGCAGACCCAAAAAACACAAGCGTTTCCGATTGTCCTTATGGGGTCTGATTACTGGAAAGGCCTTGTTGATTGGATTAAAATGACTGTCGTTCAAGAGAAAATGATATCCGCCGGAGATATAGATATGTTTCATGTGACCGATGATCCGGTCGAGGCGGCTGTAATTATTGAGAATTTTTACAAGAAAAATGTCATGATTAAAAATTTCTAAATAATATCAAAGAGAAAATGCAACCATAGCAAATTTTCTTGCTTCTTCAAAGGTCATTGTGTATATTATATACAGTTGATGTAGATAGCCCGAGGTAGACGGGCTATTTTTTTTGGAATCCTGAGTTGATGGATCTACAACAAAAGATTGAAGAAATAGCGGCTCCTTTCCTCAGCATAATCGATGCATTCATCGTCGATATTCATATTGTACACGATGAACAGCAAAAAACTGTGCAGCTCTTTGTAGATACCGATTTAGGTATCACGATTGGTCAATGCACTGAACTGAGTCGAAATGTTGGTGAAGCGCTTGAACTTCAGAACATTATTCCGAGTTCGTATGTATTGGAAGTGTCTTCTCCTGATTTAACGAAGCCGCTTATACTATTAAGGCAATATCGAAAAAATATAGGAAGACAATTTCGTGTGCGTTATCGAAAGAACGATAAAATTATTGAAATCGTCGCCAAACTTAGTGGAATAGAAGGTGATATTTTAACTTTTATCACCAAAAGTGAAGAAACCCGTATGGTTTCATTTAATGAGATTATTGAATCAATTGAAGAGCTTCCCTGGTAGTACACAGAATGAATGCTCTGTAGTATGGAGGTAAGATGAATCACGAAATTGTTGAATCATTCGCACAGATGGCTCGCGAAAAAGGCATCGACAAAGATATCCTCATCGGGATAGTGGAAGATATTTTTGGGATGATGGTGAAGAAAAAGTATGGACCTAATGTAAAATATGACGTTGTCGTCAATATGGATAAAGGTGACATCGAAATCTATCTTGAAAAAGAAGTTGTTGAGGTGGTCGAAGATCCATCCACACAGATTTCTGTTGCGGATGCACAAAAGAAATCTGGAGATAGTTTGGCTCTTGGGGAAGAGTTCGTTGAAATCGTCCCATTAGTGGACTTTGGTCGTCGCCTTGTGATAAGTGCAAAACAAAACTTAAATCAGCGTATCAAAGAAATCGAACGTGAAGCGATATTTAATGAATACTCTAATTCAATCGGAGAAATTGTTGTAGGTGAGATTTATCAGATTCGCAAAGGCAAAGGTGAGATTCTTGTCATACATAATAAGAATGAATTGCTTCTGCCGAGGAATGAACAAATTTACAAGGAACGGTATAAAAAAGGCGATACAATCCGCGCTATTGTAAAAGAAGTTCGCAAAGGAGCAGGTAATCCAACAGTCGTCATATCTCGGACAGATCCTGCGTTTCTTATGCGGTTATTTGAAATTGAAATTCCCGAAGTCTATGATGGTATCATTGAAATTAAAAGGATTGCACGTGAACCGGGAGATAGAGCCAAAGTAGCAGTACTTTCACACGACGAACGTATTGATGCAGTTGGGGCATGCGTTGGAATGAAGGGTGTGCGCATTCATGCGATCGTTCGGGAATTGAATAATGAGAATATTGACGTAATTAATTATTCTGAAGATCCTTTAGTATTTATCCAACGTGCACTTGCACCGGCTAAACTTAAAGATATTCAGATGGACAAAGAAAATAAAAAAGCAGTAATCAATGTTGCCAACGATCAGGTTTCTCTTGCCATTGGCAAAGGCGGACAGAATGTTCGTTTAGCTTCCAAGTTGACAGGATTTGAGTTAAATGTGCAGAAAGAAGGCGGTGAGGAAGAAGAAGAATATGACATGGATCTTTCGGAATTCCGTGAAGAACTTGGCGATGTGCTCTTCCATAAATTCTTTGATGAAAACTATAAATCGGTGCGCGATATTATCAAAACATCAAAAGAGGACTTGATTAATACACTCGGTATTGAGCCGGGAAAAGTAGACGAGATTCTTACAATGTTAAAGAAGGGTTTTGAAGAAGCAGAAGTTGAGGTTGACGAAGAAACTGATGCTTTGCTTGCAGAGATGGATGGATCAGAAAAAGAAGAGAAGACTGAAAAAGAAGAAAAGACTGAAAAAGAAGAAATCTCTTCAGATGCTAATACGCACGAAGAAGTAACAGAAAAAAAGATCGAAGAAACAAAGCCGAAAGGCGAGCAAAAACACTAATTTCGTGTGTAACGAAAGAAGATCAGAATGTCTGAACAAAGTTTTAAAAAAATGAAGATCTTCAACCTTGCGAAAGAGTTAAATCTTTCAAGCGAGACGATTATTGAATTTCTAAAAAAGAAGGGCTTCGATGTGAAGTCCCACATGTCCTCTGTAACTGAGGAAATGATGCCTGTTATTATGGGCCATTTTAAGAAAGACAAAGAAGTTGCAGAGAGACATCAGCGTAAGATTCAAGAATTCCGTTCTACTCGGAAGAAGGAATCGCCAGAAAAGACAGATATAGCTGAGAAGGTAGAAAAGAAAACTGCAGAAAAAGAAGAAGCTCCTGTACAAAAGGAAGAACAACAACCAACAGTAGTAGAGCCTTTGATTCAAACTGTAAAAGAAACTTCACAGCCGCTTAGAAAAGAGACTATTGGAATTCCCGTTAAGGAAATCTTGCAGCCTGAAGTGGAAAAAGTTATAACTCCTAAAAAACCAATTGAACCTCTACCATCAGTTGTTGAAGTAAAATTAAAAGGTGAGAAACCAAGGGAAGAAACCACAAATAAGGAAAAACCTACAGGACGGGCAAAAAGACAATTGCAGACTCCTTTGGAAGCTGCTGTTGCACGCGCACAGCGTGGATTAACAATCAAGGGAAAGATAGATCTAACACCTGCTCACAACGCTCAAAAGCCAGATATAGAAGAAAAAAGAAAAAAGAAAAAGAAAAAAGTTCGGGACGAGATTAAAAAGACCAAATCGTCACCAGGCAAGTCGGAGGATGAAGAAGAATCAAAATCAAGAAAGCGCAAACGAGTTCGTCGGGCTGAAGTCAATGAGGATGAAGTAGCGAAAGCAATTCGTGAGACTCTTGCCGATACAGGTGATGAGTTAGCAAATGCGCGCGCTGCTATACGCCGGAAGAAAAAGGAAAAACGCGAAGAAGAAGAACAGAAGAAACTTGACCAGCTTGAACATGATAAGATGCGCATTAAAGTAACGGAATATGTCACTGTTGGAGAACTTGCCAATCTAATGCATGTTACTGTGGCTGAGGTTATTCAAAAAGTAATGGGCCTTGGCATTATGGTGTCCATCAATCAACGCTTGGATAAAGATACGATTACACTGGTATCTGACGAATTTGGATTTCAAGTAGATTTTGAGGAAGAGTTTTCGTCAGAGGCGCTTTCAGACATCGAAGATGATGAAGAGACACTACTTTCGCGAGCACCAGTAGTCACGATTATGGGACACGTTGACCACGGTAAAACATCATTGCTTGATCACATTCGAAATGCAAATGTGGTTGCTGGTGAAGCGGGAGGAATAACGCAACATATCGGTGCATACGAAGTCACTGTAGGTGATAATAAACAAATCACATTTCTGGATACACCTGGTCATGAAGCGTTCACAGCGATGCGAGCCAGAGGTGCACAAGTGACAGATATTGTTGTGCTCGTAGTTGCCGCCGATGACAGTGTGATGCCGCAAACCGTGGAAGCTATAAGTCATGCACAAGCTGCAAACGTCCCGATAATTGTTGCAATTAATAAAATTGATAAACTGGAATCTAATCCTGAACGGATCAAGCAGCAATTGGCGGATCGCGGGCTTCTAGTGGAAGAGTATGGTGGAAAGCATCAAGTAGTAGAACTTTCGGCGAAGAAAGGAACAAATATCAATTTACTTCTCGAAAAGATATTACTAGAAGCCGAGATGTTGAATCTTCGGGCAAATCCAAATAGAGAAGCACGTGGAACTGTTGTCGAAGCCGAGTTAGATAAAGGTAAAGGAATTATAGCAACAATTTTAGTGCAAAAAGGTACTCTGCGAATTGGTGATTCGTTCGTTTGTGGTGTTTGGAGTGGACGTGTACGAGCCATGTTTGATGAGAGAGGTCAGCGGGTAGAAGCCGCAAAACCATCACAACCCGTACAGGTTGTCGGTTTCGACGGCATTCCGCAGGCGGGTGATGATCTGATTGGCATTGAAGACGAACACCAAGCACGTGAAATTAGTCTAACACGTCAACAATTGAAGCGGGAACAAGATTTTCGTCAGAACAGACGCGTGACATTAGATGACATTTCGCAGCAAATCAAAGAAGGACAAGTGCGCGATCTGCCGGTTATTGTAAAAGCGGATGTGGATGGTTCTGCAGAAGCTCTTTCGGATTCTTTGATGAAACTATCGACAGATGAAGTAAAAGTGCAAGTTATTTATAAAGGTGTCGGTGGTATTTCAGAATCAGATGTACTGCTTGCTATGGCATCAAGCGCTGTGATTATTGGATTCCATGTTCGTCCCAATCTCAAAGCACGTCAACTGGCACAGCACGAAGATGTTGACATCAGAATCTATAATATTATTTATGATGCGATTAATGATGTGAAGAAAGCGCTGGAAGGTTTGTTAGCGCCGACAGTAACAGAAGAAGTTACTGCAACAGTAGATGTTCGTGATGTCTTCAAAATATCTAAAATTGGAACGATAGCCGGTTGCTACGTCAGAGACGGAAAAATTATGCGGAACAATCATGTACGTCTTATCCGTGATGGTATTGAAGTATTTGATGGAACTATTGCGTCGCTAAAACGGTTTAAAGACGATGTGAAAGAGGTCGAACAAGGGTTTGAATGCGGTATTAGTCTTGAAAACTTCAATGACATCAAGAATGCCGATATTATTGAAGCATATAAGACTGTCGAAACAAAACGTAAATTGGAATAAAGGATAAAACGTGTCTGTTAGGTCTGAAAAAGTTGGATCACTTATTAAAGAGGAATTGGGCTTGTTATTTCAACGCAATTTCAGCATGGCCGATTTCGGATTTTTAACTGTAACAGAAGTGCTGATGAGTCCTGATCTCAAGGTTGCAAAAGTTTATGTGAGCATTTTTGGCGATAAAGAACAGAAGAAAAAGAGCTTCGCCAGACTAGAAGCACAAAAACCATCGATTCGTTCAATGCTTGGACATGCAGTACGATTGCGTTTTACGCCCGAGATTATCTTTTATTTAGATGAAACTTTGGATAGAGCAATGAAACTTGAGAATATTTTTCATAAAATTCATAAAAATGACTCGACTAAAGAAGAAGAGAAAAGTTCGACTGATGCATGAATGAAGAGAATCTTTTTTGTCACGACTTTTCGATTGAAGGTGAAGTTCTATTTCTTGACAAGCCTTTAAATTGGACGTCGTTCGATGTTGTTAAAAAAGTACGTGTGCTCTTTGATGTGCGGAAAGTGGGGCACGCTGGAACATTAGATCCAAATGCGACAGGGTTGCTAATTGTCTGCACTGGTAAGAAAACGAAAAGTATTGAACAGTTTGTTGGATTAGAAAAAGAATATACCGGTACTTGTAAAATTGGAGAGCGGACTCCAAGTTTTGATACAGAAACAGCCGCTCATGAATGGAGAGATTCTTCTGCTGTAACAGAACAGCAGATAAAAGAGACAGCGCAAAGTTATATCGGTAAGCAACTCCAACTGCCGCCGATGTATTCGGCAGTGAAATTTGGTGGGAAACCATTGTACAAGTACGCGCGTGTCGGAAGAACGGTGGAGCGCGTTGAACGCGAAATAAATGTTTCATGTTTTGAGATTATTAGTATTAGCAAACAGTATATAGATTTTTGTATAATTTGCTCAAAAGGTACATATATTCGTTCTTTGATTGATGAATTTGGACTGCGACTTGGATGCGGTGCAACTTTGACTGCACTTAGACGAACACGAATTGGTGATTATCGTGTTGCGAAAGCTATGACAATAGATCAGTTAATTGATTGGCGGAATTCAATCTCCATAAAGAATCAGAGCTATCATGAAATTAGCTCGGCAAATTAAAGAGATCCCGTTTAATAAAAATTCAACTATAACGGTTGGTACTTTTGATGGTGTTCATCTTGCCCATCAAAAAATCATAAAAGAAGTCGTTGTTCTTGCAAGAAAAAGAAACGGCAGAAGTGTTGTGGTTACGTTTGAACCGCATCCACGTGAAGTTGTAGCAAATGCAGGTACGAAGATGCAACTTCTAACAACTCTGCAAGAACGTGAAGAATTATGCGAGCAACTTGGTATAGATTGGTTTGTTGTGATTGAATTTGATAAGGCATTTTCGAATCTGAGTTTTCGTGATTTTTATGTGACATACCTTATTGGCGGTATTGGAATGAATTTGGTTGTAGAAGGGTATGATCATCACTGGGGAAGAAATCGCGAGGGAACGATTGAGTCTTTGATGCAGCTAGGAAAAGAATTTGAATTTGATGTTGTGAACATTGAACCATTCACTTATGGCGGTAATCCGATAAATAGTTCAGTAATACGGAATGAATTAAACCGTGGAATGGTAGAAGATGCCGCAAAACTGTTAGGCAGACCATATGTTTTGCGTGGGAAAGTTGTTGCAGGTGATCGGAGAGGACGTCTTCTTGGTTATCCAACAGCAAATATAGAACTTGATTCACAGAAAAAACTGGTCCCAAGCAACGGTATCTATTTTGTGAAGGTTGATGTCGGAGCAGATAAGTATTTTGGTATGGCGAGCATTGGAGTGCGTCCGACCTTTCAATCGACGGGCAAACGCACTATTGAAGTAAATATTCTTGATTTTGATAAGGATATTTATGGATATGACATCCAAATCAATTTCTTGCGTAAAATGCGCAATGAATTTAAATTTGATTCTGCTGAACAACTTATTCAGCAGATGCACAAAGACAAGGAATTAAGTAGCATTTTACAGCATGAATTTAAAAACATCGAATAGAATGAACGACTGTAGTACAATTAAATTTACAAGGAGCTAAAATGCCAATTACAACAGAGCAGAAAAAAGAATTAATTAATAAATACGGCAAGAATTCTTCAGATACAGGTACTCCTGAAGTGCAGATTGCCATTATAACGGCGAACCTTAACAGTTTGTCTCCGCATCTTGAAAAATTCAAAAAAGATCATCATGCCCGGCTAGGTTTATTGAAATTGGTCGGCAAACGTCGCCGGCTTTTAGATTATTTAATGAAAAAGGATATTGCACGATATCGGAAAATTATTCAAGAGCTTGATATTCGTAAGTAAACAACTACGCTATAAATGATGGCATTTTTTAGTACGAGGTTCTTTAGAAGAAAGAAGCAGGCAAGTATGATGGTCACAAAGGAAATACAACTTAACGGAAAAACATTCACGCTGGAAACTGGAAGGTTTGCCAAACAGGCACACGGCGCGGTAATGGTCAGGTATGGCGATACGATGGTACTAGCGACAGTTGTGAGCGATTATGAAGCTAAAGAAGGGCAGGATTTTTTTCCCTTACAGGTTGAGTATCGTGAAAAAACAGCTGCAGCAGGAAAAATTCCTGGTGGGTTTTTCAAGCGTGAAGGACGTCCAACAGAAAAAGAAATATTATCGTCACGATTGATTGATCGTCCGATTCGTCCGATGTTTCCAAAGATATACAAAAATGAGACACAAGTTCTCGTTACTGTTTATTCTTCAGATATGGAACATGACGGCGATATTCTTGGTGCATGCGCGGCATCTGCTGCTTTAATGGTGTCCGATATTCCATTCGATGGTCCAATAGCAGAAGTGCGAGTAGGCCGTATCGGTGGAAAATATATTGTGAATCCAACATTCAAGGAACTAGAGTCGAGTGATTTAGATATTACTGTAGCCGGGACAAATGATTCTATTGTTATGGTTGAAGGTGAATCTATCGAAGCTTCAGAAAGTGATTTACTTGAAGCACTGCGAGTTGGACATGAAGCAATAAAGAGTATTTGTTCTCTTCAAGTTGAACTTGCTAAAGAAATAAATAAGCCAAAGAGAAATATTGTTGTTCCGGAAATCCCGTCTGGTTTGAAGGAAGATGTTAAGAATCTTTCAGAAGCCAAGATGAAACAATTGAGCCGCACAGTGATGGCGAAAGAGGAACGATCTGAAGCAACAAATAAGGTGCGCGTTGAGGTTAAAACTTCTTTGGCAGAAAAATACCCTGAAAAAGAGCTTCTCATAGACGAATTGCTTCATGATATCGAACGTGATGCAATGCGATCAACCATTCTCAACGATGGCAAACGTCTTGATGGACGCGGCTTAACGGAAATTCGACCAATTACATGTGAAGTCGGACTTCTACCTCGTACCCACGGTTCTGCACTCTTTACGCGTGGTGAAACCCAAAGTCTTACTTCTGCGACACTTGGTACAAAAATGGATGAACAAGTTCTCGAAGGGCTGCTACCCGAAACAACAAAACGTTTTATGCTCCACTATAATTTTCCGCCATTTTCAGTTGGTGAGGTCGGGAGACTTGGTTCAACTGGACGGCGTGAAATTGGACATGGAAATCTTGCAGAGCGTTCGTTGAAGCGATTGATTCCGATTGAATCAGATTTCCCATACACAGTTCGTGTGGTTTCTGATATTCTCGAATCAAACGGTTCATCATCAATGGCAACTGTTTGTGCAGGTACGCTTGCACTATTTGATGCAGGTGTTCCGATGAGCCGTGCGGTTGCTGGTATTGCGATGGGTTTAGTGAAGGAATCTGATCAAGTTGCCATTCTTAGTGATATTCTTGGAAATGAAGATCATCTTGGTGATATGGATTTCAAAGTTGCTGGAACAACTGTTGGAATTACAGCATTTCAAATGGATATCAAGATTAAAGGTATATCGTTTGAGATTCTTGAGAAAGCGCTTGCTCAAGCGAAAGCAGGGCGGATGCATATTCTTGATATTATGGCGAAGAGTCTTCCAACGGCAAGAACAGACATATCTCAGTATGCACCACGTTTACAGACAATAAAGATTCCAGTTGATTCAATTGGAGCATTGATTGGACCTGGCGGGAAGAATATTCGTCAGCTCGTAAAGGATAGCGGTGCAGAAATCAATGTGGAAGATGACGGTACGGTGACAATCGCAGCGGTAGAAAAAGAATCCGCGGATAAGGCGATGCTTTATATTCGTGGTCTTGCTGAAGTACCGGAAATAGATAAAGTGTATAAAGCAACGGTTAAAAAAATCACGGATTTTGGTGCGTTCGTTGAAATACTTCCAGGAAAAGAAGGATTGGTACACGTCTCTCAGCTAGATGTGCAGCGTGTAGAAAAAGTAGATAATTTTGTGAAAGTAGGAGACACACTTGAAGTTAAATTAATGCACATCGATGCAGACGGAAAAATGAGCCTCAGCCATAAAGCATTGCTGCCAGGTGGAGAAAATGCAGGTGAGGAAATGAAGCGCTCCCGTGAACGAAAAAAAACAGATCATCGCGGAGGTAGAGACGACCGGCATTCACGTCGCTAATCATGTTAAATTGCATGGAGCACATATCCTCACATCATAAATAATTTATTGATGATGTGAGGATTTCTTTTATGAATCTTACTATTCCACAAATAAACGGATTTCAAGGAACTATACAGGTTCCTGGTGATAAATCCATTTCGCATAGGGCTCTCTTGATAGGGGCCATTGCAGAAGGTGTGTCGGAAATACGTTCCTGCTCGGACGCAGCAGACCCTCTCAGCACGCTTTCTTGTATTAAACAACTTGGAATTCAAATCGAAGAATACGACAATTGCATTTTATTACATGGAAAAGGACGTCGTGGACTGCAAGAGCCATCTGCTCCTTTGAATGCAGGTAATTCTGGTACAACAATGCGCTTGCTTTCAGGCATTCTCGTAGGACAGAATTTTCATTCAGTACTTCTTGGTGATTCTTCGCTTTGCCGGCGACCTATGAAACGCATCATCGATCCGCTTCAACAAATGGGTGCAAATATTCATGGCACTGAAAAAAACACTGCTCCATTGTCTATTGAGCCAGTAGAGAGACTTCATTCAATTCAATATACTCTACCTGTACCAAGTGCACAGGTTAAATCCGCTTTATTATTTGCAGGTCTTTTTGCCGATAGACTAACAACTATTATTGAAAATTCAAAAACACGTGATCATACTGAACGGATGCTCGGCTTACGATCCGTAACAAAAAATGGATGCAATATCGTTGAAGTCCATTCTGATATGAAGATTGAAGGGAAAAAGTTTTTTGTGCCTGGCGATATATCAGCAGCAGCTTTTTTTCTTTCTGCCGCATTGATTGTGCCTGGATCACATCTTACAATACAAAATGTAGGACTTAATCCATCGCGTAGACGTATTCTGGACATATTCAAATCAATGGGCGGTAACATTCAAATAAAAAATGAACAAATCATCGAAGGCGAACCTATTTGTGATCTTGTTGTTAGCTATTCAGAGTTGAAGAGTAATCTTGATTTACGCGGTGCGGAAGTAGTTGATCTTATTGATGAGATTCCGATTCTCGCAGTAACAGCTTTATTTGCAGAAGGTACATTTAGTATACATAATGCGCGAGAACTAAGAGCGAAAGAAACGGATCGAATCTCTGCTATTGTTAATAATCTGCGTTTGCTGGACTGTGAAGTAGAGGAATATGACGATGGATTTGCTTTTGAAGGGAAGAAAAAATATTTAGGCACAATAATTCCAAGTTATAATGATCATCGAATCGCAATGTCATTCGGAATCGCAGGGCTTAAAATACCGAATATTACCATAGAAAATACTGAATGTGCTGATATTTCATTTCCTGGTTTTTGGCAAAAGTTGATTTCTTCTACAAAAAACTAAGAACTAATTATCGGTAGTACAAAATGGAGAATAAATCGATTCGCTATTTTATTCAAGATTAATAATCTGATGGGTAAAATTATCTAGAACAAGTTCACTGCGCAGCCAACGTAAAAATTCCAACCCATATTTATTTAAAAAATAAATAATATTCATTTCTCGTTCCTGTAAGTTAGAATTGGGAAATAGACTGATTGCCACTTTGTCTAATTGGCGAAGTGATATTTCATGTTGACGTACTTGTGCAGCAATAGTTTTTTCTTTTAAACCATTTAGTGCCCCCTGCATTCGTAGAAGAGTGTTTTCCATTGCTGGAACAAGTGTTGGATCAATTGATTCTAAGCCACCTTTCAGACTTGTTAAACTTTCGGATACTGTACCAAAAGTATTTGAGAACAATTCTTCGACTTTGAAATCTGATATGGATGCAGTTATTCGTCCTTTCAAAATGTCAATATCAGTGAAGAAATCCCTCGAATGAAGGCCATATTTATTAATTATTTTTTGAATTCGCTCTTCTACAATAGTTGCACTACAACGAGGATATATGATGGGCTCGGGAATTCCAAAATCTTCATAAAGCAACTTGAACTGCGCAAAGTAAGCAACTTCCGACGGCCCTGCAACATAAGCAAGAGTTGGGAAGAGGTAATCTTGACATATTGGCCGCAGAATAACATTTGGACTAAAAAGATTTGGGTCCGTCTTCAAAAATCCGAGCATCTCTTCTTTACTAAAAGTTCGACGTGTTCCCTTCAAAGAGAATCCATGTTCGTGTGGTTCTATAGCATATCGGCCTCCGTTGTGGAATAAAAAAAGATTTACCGCCCTAGGTTTCACTTGCGCATGATACTTCTTCTCAAGAAGTTCACTTTGCGTAATAACAAGCTGGCATGTATGTGAGATATTGTCTAATTCTTGTTCAAAGATTGGCGTTAGGATTTTCTTTGTATCAGGATTGTGTGGGTCAAAAAAAATCAATCCAGAATCTTCAAGCAAAACATTGAATAGATGGATAAATGCTCGACTGAAAGTCATTCCTTTTTGGTAAGCTGTTTCAAACAGCTCAAAAACTTTTGGTGAATATTCCGTCGTTAATAATGCTTGATGAAGATCACTGAAGAGCATTCCTATTGATTCATCAAAATTAACATTACCAACTGCACCAAAATTATTCCCACCAGTTTTATCATTATGAAGATAGTGAAGCTGCTGAAGTTCATTCGATGCATTGAGAAAAGAGAATGAGCTGACCTCTTCGATATCGTGATCTTCCCCCTCAAGCCAAAATATTGGGACGAAGTTGAAATCAGGATATTCACGAGAGAGTTGTTCAGTAAGCTTTAAAGTAGTCAATGTTTTATAAAGCGTATAAAGTGGACCCGTGAAAAGACCAACTTGTTGTCCCGTAACAATCGCAACTGTATTTTCATTCAGAAGAAGATCGATGTTTGCCAAGGTCTTTATACCGCATTGATAGTCGCGATTCTGGTTTAAAAGAACTTGAGCAAGTGAAGATCTATCAATCTCTCGATGTATGACAGCATTAAGTCGTGAATGCCATAGTTTCTTATCACGGAAATCACCGATAAAAAAATCTTTGACGAGCGAATAATTATCGATATAATCAACAAAGAGGCGAGAGAATCCTGATTCATCTGATTGGAGTTCGTTGTATGGAATACAAGTCATAGGCATTTTAAGAAAAAGAAGTATGTCATAAATGATTTATTAGTTAATAGAAAGAATAAGATTCTCCATGAGTTCAGAGAATCGCTCCTTCACATTGTTTGCAGTTTCTGTGACTTCTGCATGCGAAAGTTTGTTTAGAGAAATACCGGCAGCCAAGTTTGAGATGAGCGAAATGCCGATTGTTTTCATTCCTAAAATGTAGGAAGTGTAAATTTCAGGAACAGTTGACATACCAACAGCATCAACACCGAGGCGTTTGAGCATTTGAATTTCCGCTGGTGTTTCATATGATGGACCTTTTAGCCAACAATAAGTGCCTTGCTGCAATGGTATTTTAAGTTGTGCTGCACACTGAAGAACAATTTGTTGCATCTTGTGATCAAAATATTCAGTAGGAGTATAAGTCGAATAATCTTGCTTACTGCTCTTTGAGTTCGATTGTAAAAAAGTGAGATTAAAGATATCTTTGATAAGCATAAGATCACCTGCAGAAAAACAACTATTTAAACCACCAGCCGCATTTGTAATAATTAGTTTTCTAACGCCTAAATAATGCGCAATAGTTACTGGGAATACAACTCGGTCAAAAGACCCAAATTCATAGAAATGAATGCGCCCTTGAAAAATAAGAAGCGGCATCGAATGAGTAGAATCCTTTTGCAAGTAGCCAAAAATAAGTTTTCCAGCATGCCCTTGTACAGATGATACTGGATAATTTCGTATTTCAGATGCCAGAATTGAGGAGACCACACTAATATTTTTGGAAAAATCACCTAACCCAGATCCTAGAATAAGTGCAAGCCTAGGTTTGAAGTTTGTTAACCTGCAAATAGAACTTAATGCTTCTTGGATTTTTTCCTGTTTAATCAATTTCGTATCGATCAATAAACTGCAAAAATAGGTCGAAGTCTCGATTACTCAATCGGTGGCTTATGACAATATCGACATCTTGCTTCGTAAAGATCCTTAGCGCCTACAACAACACGCTCATGTTGATCGCTTTTACGTTGTGTCCTGTCAGCAGGATTTCCACATACTACGCAAATTGCTAAGGTTTTGGTGATATATTCTGCGATAGCAAGGAGTTGAGGCATTGGTTCGAAAGGATTTCCTTTGTAGTCTTGATCGAGTCCAGCAACGATAACTCGCTTTCCGTGATCTGCTAATTGATTGCATACATCGACGATATTCGCTTTAAAAAATTGTCCTTCATCAATCCCAACTACCTGAGCATCACCAGCCAATTTCAAAATCTCATTAGCATCTTCGATTACCGTTGCGTTTAAAAATTGTTCACTATGTGAAACGATGTGCTCTGGACTGTATCTAGTATCGATTTTTGGTTTGAAGACCACGACCTTTTGTTTAGCAATTTGGGCGCGGCGAAGACGACGTATAAGCTCTTCTGTTTTACCGCTAAACATACAACCGCAAACAACTTCAATCCAGCCGGTATTACGTGGAACATTATGTAATGCAGATGTATCCATTTCTATTTCTTCAGTTTAAGTGATCGTTTCAAGTTCTTTCCAGAGAAAGCAAATGGCAGAAGGGTTGTAAGTTTTAGAGTTTTGAATCGTTCTTTAGAATCCATCATTACAAAATCAATATTACCAGCCAAATCAGATAGAACCTGCCGACAAGCACCACAGGGGGGGGTAAAACCATAATTATCGGACACAACTGCAATGGCTGTGAATTTGGATGCTCCGGATGAAATTGCATTAAAGATTGCAACTCGTTCTGCGCAGATTGTAAGTCCAAAAGAGCTATTTTCGATATTACACCCTGTATAAATCGTTCCATCCTCGGTAAGAAGAGCTGCACCAACCCTAAATTTGGAAAAAGGAGAATATGCATTGAGCTTTGCTTTTTGAGCGGCTTTTGCGAGTTTTATAAATTCTCGTTTCATATATTATCTGATAATTGATTGTTGGCTTCTAATTGTAAAAAAAATATATAGAAGATTAGACTGAGAAGCAATTTATGAAGGTCGTATGGTGAACGCAGCCCGTACGTTTAGTGTGAAGCGTAAGACAAATAACATTGTTTTATCTTTTTGCGACTTCCAATACATTTCAAATCAAACCAAATGATTCATTCTTTTATTAGCTGATTTTTAGACATTTTAAGGATGAGAACCTTTTATGATCATCTCAATAGCAACTTTAATATGGCGAACATATGCTCAATCTAGAAAGAAAAGCACATTGTAATTAAATTCATTAATAATTATATTCAATTATGAATATAATTGATTCATTTATAAAAACAGATAAGCTAAAAAAATTAGCAAAACCATTTGGCATAGTTATACTTATTGGACTTATTCTTTTCTTCCTTTTTGACAATATTCTCATGCCTTTGTACGTCCAGAAGGGAAAGACAACGAAGGTTCCAGATGTAATTGGCTTAGCTCTCGAAGATGCAAAGCAGAAGATTATAGAAGCTGGTCTAGATCCCAAAGAAGCAGAATATAAAAATGATAAACGATATAAAATTGGTACAGTCACGTTACAAAATCCAATTGCCGAATCAGAAGTAAAACGAGGAAGAGGTATATATTTAACCATCAGTGGTGGCGAAGAACTTGTTGATGTCCCAAATTTGAGAGGTAAGTCTGTGCGAGAGGCAATATTCAACCTCGAAAAATATAATCTCAAACTTGGGTCGATTTCCTTTGAACCATCAGAAGAGATATTTGCTAACACAATTATTCGGCAAGATGTTACACCCAACACAAAAATAAAAAGTGGTAATCTCATTAATGTCACCGTAAGCCAAGGACATTCTACTGATAAACATCCTGTGCCAGATGTTTCGTTAAAGACTCTCAATGAAGCTGAAAAAATATTCACTGATAGTGGATTTCGAATTGGGAAAATAGATTATCAAACGAATATAGATATTCTTCCTAACACGATTCTTGAACAATCACCGCGAGCAGGCGAACTTTTACAATTGGGACAACCCATAGACCTAATTATTGCACAAAAGACAGACATAAAGAATAATGTTGAGAATTAATTAGATGATAAAAATTGCGCCTTCATTGCTAGCTGCAGATTTTAGTAATCTTGGAAAACAGGTTATTGAAGCTGAACAGGGTGGAGCTGATTGGATACATCTTGATGTAATGGATGGACATTTTGTCCCTAATATTACATTCGGTCCACTTATTGTGAGTGCTGTTCGGAAATGCACAAAACTTCCATTAGATGTCCATTTGATGATCGAAGAGCCGGAAAAGTTTCTTACGTCATTTCGTTCAGTTGGTGCAGATATTATCACAGTTCATCAAGAAACTTGTCCCCATTTGTATCGAACTATTCAAACGATAAAAGAAAACGGCAGTAAAGCTGGAGTCGCGCTTAATCCATCAACCCCAGTTACTATGATTCAGGAAATTATCGATGAAATCGATCTTGTACTTATTATGACAGTCGAGCCTGGATTTGGTGGTCAACACTTTATCAAAAACACTCTTAGAAAAATTCGTGAAACGAGAGAAATAATAGACCGTTCAAGAAGAGATATATTATTGGAAGTTGATGGTGGAATAGATCAAAACACAGCACGATCTGTTATTGAAGCAGGTGCTAATGTTCTTGTTGCCGGAACATCAATCTTCAAAGTAGAATCCATAAAAAAAGCGATAACATCAATACGGACTGCACAAGAATAACTGCGAATCAACTTAAATATATTTATTCTAAAAATTCCTTCAACATATTCAAAAGATCAGATTCAATTAGATCTATCCTAACACGAAGAAAATCCTTACACAAGACTTATGACTGTGGTGAATTACTAATATTTCAAATATACTCACTTGCATTTTATTCATAGAAATCTTAACATCTGTAAGTGGATTAGATAGAATTGTTAATATATTCTCGTATTGATTGAATAATGCTTTAGCAAAGAAGGACAAATATTATGATGCTGGATAGAATTGATTGTGAATTACTTGAGGTTCTTCAAGATAAAGGAAGAACTAAGCGCAACGAATTGGCAGAGAAAGTTGGATTATCACTTCCCGCCGTTAGTGAACGATTGCATAAACTTGAAGAAGAGGGAATTATTCAAGGATATTATACAAAACTGAACCACAAGCGTCTTGGAAAAGATATTACTGCTTTTGTTATTGTTACAGTAGACTCATCGAAACACTATGAAACTGTTATTGAACATGTCATGAGAACAGATGATATACAGGAGTGCCATGCAATAACAGGGAACGGTACACATCTATTGAAAGTACGGACAGAAAACACGGATGGTTTAGAAAAATTATTGTCGAAGATTCAATCTTGGCAAGGAGTTTCTAAAACGACAACAAATCTTGTTCTCTCGAGTCCCAAAGAAACAACAAAGATAAAAATAGCTGCTCAAAAATAAATATTTACATCTAACTATTCTAAATAAAAGTACAAAACTTATTTTCCCTCGCATTTTGAAGTATTGCTTTTCAGTTCCCTTCTTGCTACTTTCACAACGTGCATAAGGTGACGTTTGGAGTTCTATAGAATTACATATACTGTCGAAAAGCGAATTGGGATTATCTCCCTCAACTGGCCGGAAAAACAAAATGCTCTTGATGATCTGGTAGTTTCTGAACTGACGCAAGCATTTGTGCAGACCCAAAGAGATGCAGCTATAAAAGCTGTAATTCTACGTGCGGAAGGCGATTTCTTTTGTTCTGGAATGGAACGTTCTTATCTTCAACGTATATCGAAATACGATTTCAATCAAAACCTGCAAGATTCAACAAATTTGATGAAACTCTTTCAACAGATTTATACGTTGAGAAAACCAGTTATTGCTCTCGTTCAAGGAGAAGCTATCGCTGGCGGATGCGGATTGGCGACTATATGTGATTTTATCATTGCTGCTCGCGAGACTGCGAAGTTTGGATATACTGAAACGAAAATAGGTTTTATTCCAGCAATCGTTTTAATATTTTTGGTAAGGCGCATTGGTGAAGGACGTGCTCGCGAGCTTGTGTTGCAAGGTAATATCATAGATGCAGAAGAATCGTTTAAACTTGGACTTATTAGTAAAGTTGTGCCATCGATCGACTTAGAAAAGGCAGGCATGCAGCTAGCACATGAATTAATCACAAATAACAGCGGTACCTCTATGGGATTGATCAAAGAACTTCTTGCGCGTGTATATGGAATGGAAACCGGTGATGCGCTGGACTATGCTTCTCATCTCAATGCATTAACGCGCATGACTGATGATTGCAAGCGTGGGATTGACGCTTTTCTCAATTTAAAACCATTAAAGTGGTAATTCATAATTTAGGTGAGTGATGAAACAACTCTCTGATTATATTCGCAATGTCCCTGATTTTCCTAAGAAGGGAATAGTATTTCGTGATATCACGACACTGCTCAAGGATGCAGAGGCATTGCATACTGCTATCGATCTTTTGAAGAAACACTATGAGCATTCAAAGATCGATAAGGTTGTCTGCATTGAATCTCGTGGATTTATCCTCGGATCGGCGTTAGCAGTGAGTTTGGGTGCCGGATTTGTTCCAATTCGAAAAAAGGGAAAACTTCCTGCTGAAGTTATGAGAGAGCAATATGTATTGGAATACGGTACCGATGTTATCGAAATGCACGTGGACTCAATCCAGCCCGGCGAGCGTATTTTATTGCACGATGATTTACTGGCAACCGGCGGCACGATGTGCGCCGCTGTAAAACTTGTTGAAAAACTTCAAGCAAATATTGTTGGCATATCTTTCCTGATTGAGCTTTCTTTTCTTCAAGGACGAAAAAACCTGAAAGAGTACGATATTTATTCACTTGTTCAGTATGGCAAAGAATAATTCTTCATCTTTCAGTCACTTGTCTTTCGTAAAAGTATCTGCTTAATCAATCACATGGAATTTCAAGCGTTATAATTTTGACTACTTTTGATATAACGTTTCAGAGGATCTTACAATAAAAACAATAATTGAACCATTTAAGATCAAATCCATCGAACCTATCAAATTCACAACCGAACATCAAAGAGAAAGTTTTTTACGCACAGCGTACTATAATCCATTCCTGATTTCCGCAGAAGATGTTCTTATCGATTTACTCACGGACAGCGGGACTTCTGCTATGAGTGCAAAGCAATGGTCCGGTATGATGGATGGCGATGAGTCGTATGCGGGTTCAAAAAGTTTTTATCGCTTTGAGAAAACTGTGCGCGCCCTGACAGGATTTAAATATATTATTCCAACACATCAAGGACGCGCTGCGGAAAAGATTCTTTTTTCCATTGTCGGCGCTCAAGGCAAATGGATCCCGAATAATACGCACTTTGATACGACTCGTGCAAATGTGGAATACTCAGGCGCTGAAGCTGTGGATATACTGAACGAGACAGGAAAACATCCGAATCTCATTGCCGACTTCAAAGGGAACATGGACATTGCAGCGTTGAAGAACTTTATTGAGGAAAAGGGAGCGGCGAACATACCACTGTGTATGATGACAGTGACAAATAATTCCGGTGGTGGACAGCCAGTTTCAATGGCAAATATCCGACAAACAAAAAAAGTACTTCAGAAACATGGAATTCCATTATTTATTGACGCCTGCCGATTTGCAGAAAACGCATACTTCATCAAGTTACGCGAGAAAGGATATTCAAAAAAGTCGGTTCGTGAAATTGCGCGCGAAATGTTTTCCTAGGCCGACGGCTGTACTATGAGCGCAAAAAAAGATGCACTCGCAAACATCGGCGGTTTTCTGGCAATGAATGATAATAATCTCGCTGTGAAATCGAGAAACCTTTTGATTGTTACTGAAGGATTCCCGACGTACGGCGGCTTGGCTGGACGGGATCTTGAAGCTATTGCGCAAGGCCTAGACGAAATTCTCGATGAAGATTACCTTCGCTATCGAATCCGTTCTGTGGAATACGTTGGCGATAAATTCACCTCAATTGGAATTCCCATTGTTCAGCCGCCGGGCAGACACGCAATCTATATTGATGCAAAGCAACTCTTGCCGCATATTCCGCCACATGAATATCCTGGACAAGCAGTGGTGAGCGAGTTCTTTCGTGTAGGTGGAATACGATGTGTGGAAATTGGAAGCGTGATGTTTGGTAAATATGATTCAAGTACAGGTGAACTTATTTCTCCACCTATGGAATTGGTTCGACTTGCTATTCCACGGTGAGTTTATACACAAAGTCATATGGATTATGTGGTCGAAGTGGCAGAAGATGTATTTAAGAATCGTAAAAATTTAAAAGGCTTCCGAATTGTCGAAGAAGCACCATCACTTCGGCACTTTACTGCAAAATTTGAGCTTTTAACTTGATTAGATTTTTTTTATCCTTTTCAAAAAAGCGTTGCTTCCGTAGCACAATCTTCCTAACTTCGTTTAGATAAAAAATTCAATAAATATAAAACTCTATGATCAATTGTTCAGTTTGTCAAACAGAAAACGACCAATATTCGACGATTTGCAAAAAATGCGGCGGTTTTTTACAAAATCGAGTTCCTAATTTGGATTTATTTGATGTGCTATGGAAGATCATCGAAAATCCACGAAATGCATTTAGAATGATCATGCTTGCGGAGCATAAAAATTATGCAGTGTTCCTATATACTTTATCAGGAATTGCCATTATGTTCGCAGAATTCTGGCATTTCAAGTTTGGAGATCGGGTCGAAAATATTCTATTAATCTTTTTTCTAGCAATTCTGATTGGTATACCCTTGGGTATTGCGCTATGTCCCATTGCTTCCTCTATCCATTGGGGTTTATCAAAAATACTGGGTAATAAAGCATCCTTTCGCAATTCATTAGGCATTACGAGTTATTCGTTGACACCAATCGTAATATCGTTATTGTTTGTATTACCAGTCGAATTATTGACCTTTGGAATGTACTTCTTCACATTCAATCCGCCTCCTATAACAATCAAACCAATATCCTATATATTGCTTATTGGACTTGATATTGCTTTGATAATATGGGCATGGGTCCTTTTGGTTATTGGAACAAAGGTGGGGAATCAAATTTCTTTATGGAAATCAATATTGATTAGCTCGCTTGTGTATGGATTTTTATTATTTGGATTAATGGCTGGCGGCGAATTTACGCTGAAAATGTTTTAGAGCAATGAATCTGCATGACACAATGACACGAGAAAAATTTGAGGATGTGGCTGAAGAAGTATTTGAGGGCTTGCCAAGATTATTCGGTGATAAAATTGATAATGTTCACATCATTGTGGAAGATTATCCTTCTGAAGATGTAATGCACAACATGCATGTCAGTAAGACATCTCTCTTGGGTTTATATCAAGGAATACCCTTAACTCATCGGGGAACATGGTACGGAACAAATCCGACAACTCCCGATAAGATTTCTTTGTATCAAGCGAACATTGAAGCTGTTTGCCGAAACGATAAGGAAGTGTCCGATCGTATTAAAGAAGTATTGCTTCATGAACTGGGGCACTATTTCGGGATGAACGAATTAGAAATTAGGAACGCGATGAAAAATTTCAAATAATTCAATTCATTATATCAAGAAAGAACCCTATGTCGAAAGTCATTTTGCAAATTTCATATGAAATAAAGCCGGAAAAACGAGAGGACTATCTTGCCCTTGCAATAGAGCTGAAGCATCACTTTGCCGGCGAACAACAGAAGAATTACACAATCTTCGAACAAAAAGGGAAGAAAAACTTTTTTATAGAAGAATTCGTTTGTAGCTCGGTGGAAGAATATGAAGCGCTCGAAGATGGAATGACGGAGAGTGGCGAAGAGCTAGTGAATCGTCTTGAAACTTATTTGAAGGACGGCAAAGCTCGATATGCGACACTTGTAGAAGTCATGTAGTGAATTAAGTTCGTTGATATCACGTAGTAACATTCTCAAGACTTAAGTTTTCTAAAAATTGGAATCGATCAACACTTTCAAACACTTAATCGAACACAAAGTATGGTATTCGAGATAGATTATTAATTTGCCTATTTAGTGAAGGAAAAGAGAAATGGCTCTTTCAGAAAAGATTAACGATGATCTTAAAGTCGCAATGAAATCCGGCGACAGCGTTAAGTTGAACACAATTCGATCTATTCGCACGAAAATTATAGAGTTCTCTAAGCGTGGTACTGGCTCAAGCATTACCCAAGAGGAAGAGCTGACAATTCTGCTGTCTGAGGCAAAGAAGCGAAAAGAAGCAATAGAGATGTACCAAAAAGCCGGCAGGACAGATCTTTCAGATCAAGAACAACGTGAGTTAGAAATCATTAATGAATATCTTCCAAAGCAGATGAGTAGGGAAGAAGCAGAGGGTATAGTAAAGAAAATAATCCATGAAGTAGGAGCTGTCTCTGCAAAAGATTTTGGTAAGGTGATGCCTGTTGCAATGAAAGAATTAAAAGGTAAGATTGACGGGAAGGTTGTTCAAGAAGTCGTTAAACAACAACTAGGAGAATAATTCTATGTTACTCGACATTTTAATTTTTGTTCCAGTCTTAATGTGTATTTTGTTTGGCCTACGTGACGGTATTGTACGGAAACTTGTTGCGATCGTTGTACTTATTGCCGGTCTCATCTTAGGGCAGATATATATGCGTGATGTGGGAGATTTATTAGTCGGCCGGGGAGGAACAAACCCAGAAGATGCACCAATATATGGTTACTTAGTTATTTTTCTTGGTTTACTAATCGTGCAAGGATTGTTTTATAGAATTGTCGCAAAAAATTACAAAATCGGTGGATTTGCAGATAGAATCGGCGGAATAGTTTTGGGGTTTATCGAAGGAGTCCTTTTTGTTAGCACATTGCTCTTTATTTTTGCAACTTCTGATTTTCCTGATAGAAATAACAAACGTGATTCACAATTTTACAAATCAGTTGTTAACATAGCTCCTCAAATTTTGGATATGACATCGACTGTTGGCCCTGAAGTGCTCAATAAGTTAAAGGATGTAGGTACACCTGAGTCCATTGATAAAGATAAAGTGAAGAAAAATCTTCCTCGATCCACAGAAAAATCACCGGAATCGAAAAAATAATTAGATTGAAAAATTGTATACAGCAAAATCTCTAGTGTCTCAGCTGTCTTCAAATCTTTCATATAACTTTGCTGATGCGCTGCGTAAGCTAGAATATGATAAGGTAGTTGACCGTATAAGTAAACTTGCGTTTTCGGAATCTGGTAGACAGGCTGTACTCCGACTAACACCACAAATAAACCGCACAATAATTGAGTTGGAACTTCGTAAGGTTTCAGAAGCGAAAGAAATGCTTCTTGCTGAAGATGCAGTTCCGTTGAATGGATTTAAAAATATCCTAGCAGCGTTGAAGAAGAGTGCTGTGGAAAACCAAGTTCTTGCAATTGTTGAATTATTGGAAATCGCAGTTACAATTCGAGTCTCTCGTACACTTAAAGCATTTCTATTAAAGTGCGTTTCACAATATCCTTCAATCAGCATTTATCATCAACAGTTATTCGCTGATAAAATTGTTGAACATCATATTAATGAAGCGTTGGATGAAAGTGGATTTGTAAAAGATACAGCGAGCCGAGAATTGCGTGAGATTCGGCATTCGATGGTATTAGCGAATGATGCATTGCGGAAGCGACTCGAATCTATTCTTAGAAAAGTAGCTCAACAGGAATTTCTCCAAGATGAGATTGTTACTACCCGTGATGGAAGATTTGTGATTCCTATAAAATCGGAATACAAGCATAACGTGCCAGGATTCATCCATTCTACTTCATCAAGCGGTGCAACAGTGTTTATTGAACCGGCGGAGTCACTTGAACTAAACAATGCCTTGCGCGAACTTCAACTTCGAGAGCAGCGAGAAATTCATCGCATCCTTGCTGACCTCACAAAACAGGTTAGTGAAATACGTGAACCACTTGCATTAAGTTATTCTGCTCTTACAGAACTTGATGTTATTTTTGCACGTGGAAAATATTCAATTGAGATTTGTGGAAATCCACCTGTGATTTCTTCTGTACCATACATTAAATTATCAAATGCTCGGCATCCAATTCTTCTTCAACATCTAAAGAGAGAAGAAGTTGTCCCGCTTTCCATAGAACTTGGTCGAAACATACAAACGCTTATCATCACCGGTCCAAATGCTGGCGGTAAAACTGTAACGATGAAAACAGTCGGTCTTTTAACTTTATGCACTCAGGCAGGTATTCATATTCCTGCGGATTCTGAATCAGAAATCTTTCCATTTCAAAAATATTTTGTTGATATCGGTGATGATCAATCTATTGAAAATGATCTAAGCACTTTCAGTTCGCATCTCAATTCTTTACATAAAATTCTTGAAGAAGCAGACGTATCCTCGTTAGTATTAATCGATGAAATAGGCGCCGGAACAGATCCATCTGAAGGAGGTGCATTGGCAGCGATCGTGCTTCAAGACCTTACTCTTCGGAAGGCAATAACTATAGCTACAACGCATCATGGTATGCTAAAAGTGTTTGCTCACGAAACATCAGGTATGGACAACGCTTCTATGGAATTTGATCAAGAGTCTTTAATACCGACATATCGATTCAGAAGTGGGATTCCGGGAAGCAGTTATGCATTCGAACTTGCAGAACGTTTAGGTATATCGCATGCTATCTTGGATCGAGCACGTACTCAATTGGGGGATGAGAAGACTAAACTTGAATCGCTTCTTTTGGAACTTGAGCGTCAAGCTCAGGAATATCAACGTCAATTGCATCAAACAGCAAAGGAAAAACAGCACTTAGAATCAATGGTACTTTCGTATGAACAGAAGACAACACAATTGAAGCGTGAATTGGGAACAATACGAAAAAAGGCGATTGAGGAAGCAAAAGAAATTGTTCAACAAGCTCACTTTAAAGTTGAACGATCTGTAAAAGAAATTCGCGAAAGTGGCGCTCAACGAGATATTGTCCGCTCTTCACATCAAGTACTCAAAAAACTTGGCGAAGATTTAGAAAAATTCACGTTGGAAGAACAAGAAATCCCTCCGAATGCTGAATCAATTAAAAAAGGGGACATCGTTCGAATTCGTGATGGGCATGAAAGTGGGGAGGTACAAGAGATTAATGAAAAACATGCAATTGTCCTTTGCGGCAATACGCGTCTTCGAATAGCATTGACTGATTTACACAAAGAACAAAAACAGAAGAAGCAATATGTCATTTCGTCACCGGCCATTATAGGTTCAGAAGCCGCGAATGAAATCGATTTGCGTGGACTTTTTGGTGATGATGCAATTGCACAAGTTCAGGCTTTTCTCGACAATGCTTATGCGGCAGGGTTACATCGAGTTGATATCATACACGGAAAAGGTACTGGAGCATTACGAAAAAGAATTAGCGAGTTCGTGAAAATGTACCCGCACGTGAAAGCGTTTCGTTTAGGTGAATGGAATGAAGGAGGAACAGGTGTAACTGTTGTTGAATTTAAATGATTTATTATATATCAGATTGTAAAATGATGATATCAGATGGTTTATATTGGTCTCAATGAACTAATAAATATTATATAAGGTTATTCTTGAATATGAAAAAATTAAAAAATCTACCAGTCAAAGGAAATGATCCAAAAATTACACTTGAGCTTGTAAAAGAACATGGTCTTTCAGAAGAAGAATATAATCACATTTTAAAGATATTAGGTCGAGCACCAAATTTTACTGAGCTGGGTATTTTTAGCGTTATGTGGAGCGAACATTGCAGCTATAAAAACTCGATTGCACAGTTGAAAACATTGCCACGTAAAGGTCCTCACTTATTAGTAGAAGCTGGCGAAGAAAATGCAGGATTGGTTGATATTGGTGACGGACTTGCAGTGGCGTTTAAAATTGAAAGCCATAATCATCCTTCAGCAGTAGAACCTTATCAGGGTGCTGCGACAGGAGTTGGTGGTATTTTGCGAGATATTTTTTCAATGGGCGCTCGGCCAATAGCCGTATTGAATTCCTTAAGATTTGGTCGATTAACTGATCCAAAAGTAAGTCATTTATTTAGAAGAGTTGTAAAAGGTATAGCTGATTATGGAAACAGTTTTGGTGTGCCCACTGTAGCGGGAGAAGTCTATTTTGACGATTCCTATCAAGATAATCCATTATTAAATGCCATGGCTGTTGGCATTGTGAAACATAATAAAATTGCGAAAGCAATTGCAAAAGGTAAAGGAAATGTTGTGATGATAGTCGGTTCGAAGACTGGCAGAGATGGAATTCATGGTGCAACTTTTGCGTCAGAAGAGATTTCAGAAAAGTCTGAGGCAAAAAAGTCTTCTGTTCAAGTTGGAGATCCCTTTGCAGGGAAAATATTACTTGAAGCTACGTTAGAAGTAATTGCAAGCGGTTTTGTTATTGGTGTTCAGGATATGGGAGCAGCTGGAATCACATGCTCAACATCGGAGATGAGTGCAAGAGGCAATTCGGGAATGACTATCGATCTTGAAAAAATTCCATTGCGTGAAAAAGAAATGACACCATATGAAATCCTACTATCCGAATCACAAGAAAGAATGTTGTTTGTCATAGAAAAAGGACATGAAGAAAATGTTACTAACATCTTTAATAAGTGGGATATAGAAGCAGAAATTATTGGAGTAGTTGAAGATAATCCAAACATAATTATTCGTTTGAATAATGAAGTGGTAGCAAATCTTCCTGCTGAACCACTTGTATTAGGTGGGAGCGGGGCACCAGTATATAGACGTGAAGTGCAAAAACCAAAATACATAGATCAATGCAGAAAATTTAAGAAAGCTTCAATTCCCGAGCCAAAAGATTTGAATGAGTGTTTGCTTAACTTGCTTGAACGTCCATCAATAGCAAGTAAGAGATGGATATACGATCAATATGACTCTATGGTACGCACAAACAGTGTTCTACTATCGGATGGAGACGCAGCCGTAATTCGTTTAAAGGACTCGAAAAAGGGATTGGCACTTAAAACAGATTGTAATGCAAAATTTGTATATTTGAATCCCAGACGAGGCACTCAAATCGCTGTAGCAGAAGCAGCCAGAAATGTCGCATGTGTAGGAGCAAAACCAATTGCGATTACAAATTGTCTGAATTTTGGCAATCCATATGATCCAGAAATCTATTGGCAATTTTCTGAGGCAATCGCTGGCATGAGAGAAGCCTGCATAGCATTTGCAACCCCAGTTACTGGTGGAAATGTAAGTTTTTATAACGAAGGTCCGAGTGGCGCTATTATTCCGACTCCGGTAATAGGTATGCTGGGCTTATTAAACGATGTGGATTGTGTTATAGGCTCACATTTCAATAAGGTTGGTGATATTATCATTGAATTAGGTGTAAATCGTGGAGAGATTAGTGGATCAGAATATCAATCGATGATTTTGAATGAAATTCTTGGTGATGCGCCCAATATAGATTTGGATTATGAAGCACGACTTCACAACATTTGTCAAGAGTTAGCAGCGAAACACATTATCAGTTCTATGCATGATATTTCAGATGGTGGATTAGCTATTAATCTTGTTGAAAGTTTGAATGGATTCAAGGAGTTGGGTTGTCATATAAAACTGAATGAAAAAGTTGAATTTAGAAAAGATTTTCTATGCTTTGGAGAATCTCAATCAAGAGTGATTATATCATGTAATTCAAATAAATTAGCACAAGTACTATCAATAGCTGGTCAAAATAAAATAGATGCTACTCAGATAGGAATAATAACTGATGATAGACGATTGAAGATAAATTCTTGTATTGATATTGATGCGCTTGAAGCAATTAATAGCTACAACAATTCTATTGAAAAAAGAATGCCAATAGAATAGAATTGATATAGATGTAGAGAGACAATAGAAAAGGGAATTGTCTATTCTGCATAATATATATTATAGCGCAAAGCTATGATTGCTGTGGACAATCAAAGTGATCGCTTTTGGAATGAGATCAATTTCTACGTTAATTGCTTTCTCTTCGAATATTTCACCATCTCCGTGAAGTATAAATGGCTTTTCACTTGTGATATTCAATGTTTTTGAATTCCACATTGATATCATTTTATGGTTGCCGTGTATTCCAGTAATAATTTTTGGTACCAAATGAAAGGCATTCCAAATTGACATTTTTCTGATTAGACATATATTCAATATTGAATCACTTGGATTAGCATCTGGCAGCATTTTAAATCCACCACCCTCGTAGACTCCATTTCCAGCACATATAAAATAAGCTTTTTCTTTTCTTGTCGTATCATTATCAATAATTGTATATTCATTTGGTGAATATATGCTTAATGCTTTAATAGCTGCAATAATGTATAAAGGTAATCCCCGTAAATATTTAATTCGTTGTGTCTCTTTAGCAATTTGAGCATCAATGCCAATGCCTAATGTATTTATGAAATGCTTGATCTGAGTTGTACCAGAATAATTTTTAATTATTACTTTGCCAAGATCGATCGACTTCTTCTTTCCAGAAATTATTGTTTCAATCGCAAGATTTAATTTTTTGGGAATTCCAACTATCTTATTGAAATCGTTTCCGGATCCAATTGGCAGAATCGCAAGTGATGCTGTACTTTCGAGCATTCCTTCAGCTACTTCGTTGACTGTTCCGTCGCCTCCAACGGCGACAATAATATCTAGTTCTTTACACATTCGAGTTGAAAGCTCTGTAGCATGCCGTGGTCCTTTAGTTTTTTCAAGTCGAAAATTAATTTTTCGTTGGAGTAAATATTCAACTAAAGGTTTTTCGATATATGTGGCACGTCCTCTGCCGGCAATTGGATTCAGAATGATCCCTAGTTTTGGTAAGTCAAACATTCAAATTTCCTTAAATGAAACAATAGCAAGTTATAATAATCTAATATAATTAATTGCTTCATATAAATTAACAATTATAGATGTTGCATATGCCGGAATATTTGTAATTGGCATATTCAATTTCTATAACGATATGTTGTACACTTGTATTGTTTGAATTTTAAATACTTTAGGAAGGTACGTATATACTAATTGTGGAGGTGCGGGGAGTCGAACCCCGGTCCGAAGAGAAGATACTCAAAACGTCTACATGCGTATCCTGCCGTTTAGTCTCGCGTAAGGAAACTCCGTCAGGCTGGATTTACCTCACGCCAACTCAAGTAATCCGTTTTTCAACGGTTTTGCTCTTGATCCTTGAGTACGATAAAGAACTATCCCATATAAGCGACGTTCATCTCCAACTCCATGGGCTGAATCGAAGTGAACGGGTTACCTAATAGTTATATTAGGCAGCCAGTGCGTAATCGTAATTTGCACTTATGTTTTGCCGCTTTTTCACATGGACACGGCGACCACGGCACGCAGTCCTAAGCTTCCTCGCCCCCGTCGAAGCCATTTCACCCCCAACAGGTAACTACGAACTTTAGACTAATATAATATAGATATTACGAGCCTAAAAACCAAATTAGTATACTTTAACTATATTTTATATGCTCAATACTTCAAAAATAAGAATTCTTTGAGTTGTTCAAATGAACTGAAGAATTCCGTAACACATCCTAGCACCCACCCAGGAATTCGTTTCTTTGGTATACGAGTGACCATATAAACAGGCTTATTAAAATATTGGGCGATGGTAAGCTCCCCCTTAGTTCCTGCTCCGCGTTGTGCGCTTTGATCCCAGTAACAAATAACGTAATCAGAACGAGTAGCAATTTCTTTTGAATCCTTGATGACGAACTGCTTTACGATCTTTGAGTACGTCTTTATATCTATTGATTTAAGCGATCTGAAATTCTTATTTGATAATGATTTAGCAAGATATTTTTCACTTTCAATATTAGGATTAAAAATATTGTGACCTAAGTTTTTGTGGATCCAAGAACTAATATCATTTCGCCAATCTATTCCTTCGTTTTTTGCATATTCCATTCCACCGGAAAGATACACACGAGCTTTTTTATGCTTCATCGATTCTCCTTTAAACATCAATTAATTAAATAGAAGATAGCTTATCTGAGAGTGAAGTGCAACGAAATGTTATTTGGAAGTGTATTGAAATTCGTATAACTTCTTCTAAGGATAATATTAACTTTCAATAATGAGGATAGTATGGAAAAGTATAAGAAGCGTTCATGGGCAGAACCCTATAAAATCAAAGTTGTGGAACCATTGAAGATGACAACTCGAGAAGAAAGAAAAAGAGCTCTTGAAGAAGCAGGCTTTAACACATTTCTTTTAAAATCGGATGATGTCTACATCGATTTACTGACAGACAGCGGTACAAACGCAATGAGCGATAATCAATGGGCTGGAATGATGCTTGGTGATGAAGCTTATGCAGGCAGCAAAAACTTTTATCATCTTGAAGAAGCTGTACAAAAATATTACGGCTACAAATATTTAGTACCAACTCATCAAGGACGCGGTGCGGAAAATATTATCTCGAAGATTCTTATCAAACCTGGAATGTTTGTGCCGGGTAATATGTATTTTACCACTACACGATTGCATCAAGAACTTGCTGGTGGGACATTTGTTGATGTTATCATCGATGAAGCGCACAATCCAACAAGCCTTCATCCTTTCAAAGGAAATGTTGATCTTAATAAACTTGATGCCTTAGTCAGAAAAGTTGGCGCAGATAAAATTCCGTATCTCACAGTTGGAGTAACGGTGAATATGGCCGGAGGACAACCTGTATCGATGTCGAATTTGAAAGAAGTACGATTATATTGTCAGAAGCATTGTATTCGTGTAATTTTTGATGCAACACGCGCGGTGGAGAATGCATATTTCATCAAAGTGCGTGAAAAGGAATATGAAAATAAATCCATCGCAGAGATTTTACATGAGATGTGTTCTTATTCCGATGCTTGCACAATGAGCGGAAAAAAAGATTGTCTTGTGAATATCGGCGGTTTTCTTGCTTTGAATGAATGGGATGTATTTGAAGAAGCGCGCAATATGGTTGTGGTCTACGAAGGCCTACATACTTACGGTGGATTAGCTGGACGAGATATGGAAGCAATGGCCCGCGGAATTGAAGAATCGGTACAATGGGATCATATTCGTGCGAGGATCGGTCAGGTTGAATATGTAGGTGAGAAGCTAACTGATCTAGGTATTCCTATCGTTCTCCCTGTAGACGGCCACGCAGTATTTCTTGATGCAAAAACCTTTCTTCCCCATCTCAAACAAATTGAATTCCCGGCTCAGACATTAGCAGCGGAGTTATATCTTGAGTCAGGTATACGTTCCATGGAACGTGGTATTGTTTCTGCCGGGCGCAACAAAGAAACTGGAGATCACTACTATCCAAAGCTTGAACTTATCCGCTTAACCTTTCCACGACGCGTCTATACGCAGGCTCATTGTGATGTAACAGTTGAAGCTGTAGATGAAGTGTTTAACCGACGAGAAAGCATTAAAGGATTGAAGATGGTGTATGAACCGAAGTACTTGCGATTCTTTCAAGCAAGATTTGAAAGATTATAGCGCAAGGGTTTTGTCGCGTTCTTTAGATCGCGTAATGTGAATATTGTGGTACGAAAACCGATGTTTTCGACTATGGTATTTTATAAAAGGAATATCATTTCAAGGTTTCAATCCAAGACGATCAACATCTATCTTCATCGCCTCAATTACGAACTTAATATGTTCCTCAAGTGGAATTCCTAGCTCCTTTATTCCTAATTCAATATCTGCTCTACTTACATTCTTTGCAAAGGCCTTATCCTTGAGCTTCTTCTTAACCGATGAGACTTCAAGATCTGAAATCTTATTTGGCCGGATAACAGCTACGGCAGTTATAAAACCACAAAGTTCATCACATGCGTACAGAACTTTTGCCATCTGCGATTCTCTCGGCACATTACTAAAACTTGCATGACCTAATATGGCATTTCGAATATCATCCGGATATCCGTTAGATTTCAGAATCTCTGATCCTTTTAGAGGGTGATCCGGTATTGTAGGATACTTTTCGTAGTCAAAGTCATGAAGAATTCCAACGATTGCCCACTTCTCTTCCTCTTCACCATACTTTCGAGCATATGCTCTCATAGCTGCTTCAACAGCATACATATGTTTTCGCAAAGCGTCGTTTTTTGTATATTCGTGCATAAGATTGAGTGCGTCAGTATAATTCATTTGTATTCCTTAAGTTATAGTATGATGATTAAAACAGTATTTCGAATAATAAAGTATTCGACTATCATCTTCCAACTCAACTAAATAGAAGCTGAAGGACAGATGTCAGACAACACACATTTATCGCAAAGAGGTTTTCTTGCCTTGCATGTCTTACGCCCATGCAATATCAATAAGTTACTGAAACGATACCATTCTTTCTTAGGAACAAGCTCAATGAGATCTTGTTCTATCTTTTCTGGAGATTCATTCTTAGTTAATCCCAGTCGATTTGACAGTCGAATGACGTGGGTATCCACAACAATCCCGCTTTTGATGCCGTATGCACCTCCCATGACACAATTTGCTGTCTTTCGCCCTACTCCTGGGAGCGACATCAAATCTTCCATAGTCTGTGGAACTTGTCCATAAAAACGATTCTCTATCTCTGCACAGGCCTCCATAATATGCCTGGCTTTCATTCGATAGAATCCAGTAGATCTAATTTCTGTCTCCAATTCAGTTCTATCAGCTAATGCGAAGTCTTTAGCATTTCGGTACTTAGCAAACAATACGGGTGTAACTATATTAACCCTCACATCTGTACATTGAGCGGAAAGAATAGTTGAAATAAGCAGCTGCAATGGATTGGAGAATTCTAGTGCAGTTTTGGCATCCGGGAATTCTTTCTTGAGACGAGCAATGATTGTGCTTGTTCTTTCTTTCATTGATCCTCAGATAATTTCCTTCGCTAGCCAAATTCCTAATCTAAGTGAATTAGCTACAAGATCTTTTCCTTTAATAAATTTTTGCACGACAGTAATAACCGCACGCAAAGTTGAGCGATCCTTGGTCTTAATGCGAAGAATGTACTCCTCCCCCCTTCCAAGGCCAAGTTTTTTTTGCCACACAGAAACATTCGAATCATGGACTTCCATACGAAAGACCTTCATGTATTCAATGAGCTCCTTATTGAATAACTCATAAGATTCTTTACCTTTATCGAATCTCACTTGAAGTTCAAAACGATCCATATTGCGTACAAAAAAGTTACCATCTAAAAATAGAAGATTATACAATGAACAGTCAGTTACTGTGGATTGGTCGATCTTAATTCCATGCGAAGAATTGTAGATACCTATACGATTCCGGACTAGATGCTCAAGAATGTCGAAATTGGGTCCTCCTTGTATAAAATAGAGAGATTCAAAGACAGCAGAGTTGTTTCTGCCAATTTTGAATCCCAAGTCTTGGAAAAAGGATCGTCCTCCAAGAGCTCTTGCTTTTGGGATCTCTACTTGCGGTGCTTCAATTAAAAATCTGCCGTCATATCCTTCCTTCAGCCCAAATTGTATTTTCGGTAGAATTTGTTCAGCTATTTGACCAATTTGTTCAGTAATGATATGTTGAATGTCACCAGTATCCGATTCGATCGGTGTAGATAGGAATTGAGATAGATTTCCTCTTGTTGTTTGCACTGTTTTTGCCGTCAAATCCGAAAAATAATTTTTCCATGTCATTTGAATCTTTTCCGACTCTTCTTTTAACTCTGCTCGAAACTCCTGCAAAGATTTCGCATATTCTTTTACAGTCATTGTTTTGCGAGGCTGCTGAAGTATAGAATAAGCAAGAATTGGAATATCAAGAGAAAGTACTTCGTATATGCTCATTGTTCTTCTCCCTATCTTTTAAGATAATTGGAAACTTGATGAACACTCCATGAATTTACCACATTTTTTGGCTCAAGCCAGCCCTTGCGAGCAATTCCCACGCCATATTTGACATCTTCAAGCCCATTAACATTGTGGGCATCCGGATTGATAAAAATGGGAATTCCTTTTTCTTTTGCATGCTTCAGAAATCGCCAATCCAGATCAAGGCGCATAGGGTGCGCATTGATTTCAATTGCTTTTCCATAATCAGCTGCAGCATTGATAACCTCCAACATCTTCACAGGGTACCCTTCGCGTTGTAGCAAGAGTCTTCCTGTAGGATGTCCGAGTATCGTAACATATTTATTTTTCAGAGCTTTGATAATTCGTTTTGTCGCTTCGTCCTCAGTCATTTTGAATTTGCTATGAATAGATGCGACAACAAAATCAAATTCTGAAAGCAATTTATCGTTGTAATCCATAGACCCATCTGAAAGAATATCGCACTCGACTCCTTTGAAGACGTGGAATTTGTCGTTTTGTTCATTCAAACGGTCAATACGTTTCATTTGCTCTCGGGCTTTTGCGGGTGACATCCCGCCGGCATATGATGCGGCTTGGCTATGGTCAGCGAAACCAATGTATTGCCAGCCAAGATTCTGCGCTGCCGCTGTCATTTGGTCGAGTGAGTTGAGGCCATCGCTGTCTGTCGTGTGACAATGAAATGTTCCACGAATATCACTAAGCTCAATGAGTTTTGGAATGGCTTGTTTTTGTGCGAATTCAATCTCACCTGTATTCTCTCGCAGTTCAGGTGGAATGTAATGAATTCCCAGGGTCTTGTAGATTTCCTCTTCGTTATTACAAGATGGAACTTGTTTCCATGTTTTTGTTGATTTTGACTCTTCAATTCTGGTAAAACCGTACTCATTAAGGCTCAAACCAAGTTTACGTGCAAGCGACCGCATCTCCACATTATGTTCTTTGCTTCCAGTGAAATAATTTAACGCAAATGGATATTCTACGTCTGATACAATCCGAAGATCGCATTGTATTCCGTTTTTCAGAATAACAGTAGCTTTTGTGTCACCAGTTCCTACGATTGACTCAACATCTTCCTGCTTTGTAAAAGCCGACATAATATCAGTTCGGGCTCGATCAGATGCGCTTATTAAAATGTCGATATCGCCGATTATTTCTTTACACCGCCGGAGACTACCGGCATAGTTACATTGCTTCACTCCTTTTATTTGTTTCAGTAATGCGATTATCTTTTCTGCGGATTCAAATGCCTCAGGATAGAGGTGCTTGTCGCTGATGCGTTCAAGATGAGTAATATTTTTAAGAATGTTCTCTTCTGTCTTTGGGCCAAAGCCATCTAACGAACGAAGGCGCTGTTTCTCGCATGCTTCTCGTAATTCTGCAATTGACTTAATATTTAATTTTTCATAAAGCGTTTTAATTTTTCTTGGGCCCAACCCTTGTATGCGAAGCATCTCCAGCACTCCAGATGGAACCTTTGCGCGGAGTTCTTCATGCATTTGGGCTTTCCCCGTTTGCATTAATTCCGTAATAGTGTCCGCAAGTCCTTGACCAATTCCTTTGATTGATGTAAGCGTTCTCTTCTGAACAAGTTCTTCAAGATCGTCTGTTAATCCGCCAACAACTTGTGCACCGTTATGATATGCACGTGAACGGAAAGGGTTCTCTCCAGTCAATTCAAGAAGAGTTCCAATTTCATCCAATATCTCAATAACACGCTTTTTATCCATTCAAGTTGCTTCCACAGCGCCTGAATTTGTTCGTACGGCGGTGTATGCGAGGAGATATTCCCTATATTGGTATAATCGTTGCACTGCTGGTTCCAGATCGAGATACTGCATCATTTCCTGCCGAACCTTTGATGCACCGTACAATCCTTTTAAATAGCCACTGTAATGTTTTCGGAATTCAATTACACCTTTCCTTTCACCTTTACATTCAGTTGAAAGTATGAGATGTTCAATCAAAACACGGAATCGCTCCTCAATTGTGGGCTCGGGAAGAAGTGTATTTGTAGTAAGGAAATATTTTGTTTGCTGAAATATCCATGGATTTTCGATAGCGCCTCGCCCGATCATCACTCCATCACATCCTGTTTCCTGAAATGCTTGAACGATTTTTTGTGGTGTGTCTAACGAACCATTTGCAATAATTGGAATTGAAACGGCTGATTTCACTTTTGGAATCCAAGAAAAATCTGTCTCGCCTTTATGTGCCTGAGATCGTGTCCGGCAATGAATCGTAAGTGCAACAGCTCCGGTTTGTTCAACCATCTGAGCGATATCGACAATTTTAATTGACTCAGCGTCCCATCCGAGACGAGTTTTTACGGTCACCGGCACTTTGACAGTCTTTACGACTGCTGAAATGATTCGCTCCATTTTAGGAATATCGCGCAATAGCCCGGAACCGGCACCGCATCCAACAACGTTGCGCACCCAGCATCCACAGTTGATGTCTATGATATTGGGCATAAGACTTTCTGCAATGCGCGCCGCACCTTCCATAGAAGATTCTTCACCGCCATAAATTTGAATTCCAAACGGCCGTTCTTCTTCACGGAAATCCATTTTCTTCTTTGTCTTTAACGAATTGCGGACAAGTCCTTCTGAATTAACAAATTCTGTAAAGACAATGTCGGCGCCAAGACGCTTGCAGACAATGCGAAACGCTTGATCTGTCACGTCTTCCATAGGTGCCAGAAGCAAAGGTTTTTCTATGTTGATTGTGCCGATGCGCATAAATATTTCTCGGTCAAATATACAAAAACCATAAGGCAGTTACAACGAATCCTATTGCCATTGCTAAATAGAAAAAGCGGCCCAAGCCGCCTTTTGTTCTCAATTACAATCGACTCCTCCCCTATTTCTTCACGTCCTTCTTTTTGATTGTTTATTAATGTCCGATCGATTTCAATAAAGTCAAGTTGTGATTCATTTTTGCGCTTGATATGCAACGTCCCCAGTCTTTACTCTATTCCCCTTCAAAATATTACCTTTTTGTAGAAAACCGTCTTCACTATTTCTGCGGTGATAATATAAAACAAGACAATGATTCCGATGAACAGAAAAAATGAAAATGGCAACGGGCTGAATCCAAAAATCTTAGCAAATGGAGTAAAGGGTACGATTACCGTGACAACAACAATAGATAGAGTTGTCATTAACAAATATTTTCCTGGCCGGCTTTTGAAGAACGGTCTCCGACTTCGAATAATGAGCACAATCAATGACGCTGAGATAACGGATTCTAAAAACCAACCGGTCCTGAATTGAATTTGCGAAGCATGAAGGACGAGTAAAAGTATACCAAAAGTGAGATAATCAAACACTGAACTCACAATGCCGAATGTAATCATGAACTTGCGGATTGCCTTAATGTCCCATCTCCGCGGATAATCGACCATTTCTTTATCCACACTATCGGTTGCAATAGTCATCTCCGGGAAATCCGTCATGAGATTCGTAAGCAGAATCTGCTTGGGCAGTAACGGAAGAAAAGGCAAAATAAGGGATACTCCAGCCATGCTGAACATATTTCCAAAATTGGCGCTGGTCGCCATGAATACATACTTGAGCGTGTTGGCAAAGGTCGCCCTCACTTCGCGCACGCCTTCTACCAAAACGTCCAGGTCATGTTCGAGCAAGACAATATCCGCCGCGTCTTTGGCAACATCGACAGCGCTCTCAACAGAAATGCCGACATCGGCAGCATGCAACGCCGAAGCATCATTCATACCATCGCCCATATACCCAACGACATTGCCGGCTTTTCTAAGAGCAAGGATGATGCGCTCTTTTTGATTCGGTTCGATTTCAGCGAAGACATCCGCATCTGCCACACGATTAAGCAAGGCGGCATCGCTCAATTGGCTGAGATCTCCACCTGTGAGGATTTTTATATCCGATAATCCTATCTGTTGACTTACGTTAGCAGCAACAAGGTGATTGTCGCCTGTGATGATCTTAAGTGCGACACCAAGGTTTTTGAGCTGAGTTATCGTCTCGATAATATTTGGTTTGGGCGGATCGAATAGGACAAGGAATCCTGAAAACGTCATACCCACTTCGTGATCTTTGTTGATGCGTGATTCTGATCCCATATTCTTGTAAGCGATTCCCAGCGTACGAAAGCCTTTCCTGCTGAATTCTTCAAAGTGTTGCTGAATTCGCTCTCGTACCGTGTTGACATCAACAATGGTTCCATCTCCGGTTTCTACCGATGTGCAGACGGCAAGCACATTCTGCAGTGCGCCTTTGGTCACCATCAGATGAGCATCATTATGTGAAACCAGGATACTCAATCGCTTACGAAGAAAATCATAAGGAATTTCATCCTGCTTCTGATAGGCGGATAGATCAAACTGGCGATACGTGCGGATAGCTTCATCGATCGCATTCGTAAATCCTGTTTCATAAAAAGCATTGAGATATGCGTGAAGAAGGACTTTCTCACTCGGAGCGCCTTCCACATTATTAGCAGATTGCACGTGTACGATTCCTTCGGTCAGGGTACCTGTTTTATCAGAGCAAAGCACATTCATGCTGCCGAAGTTTTCAATAGAAGCAAGCCGTTTGACGATGACCTTCTTTTCAGCCATCCGGTTAGCGCCATGAGAAAGGTTGATGCTGATAATCGCCGGAAGAAGCTGCGGGGTAAGCCCGACAGCGAGTGCAAGCGAGAAGAGAAATGAGTCCAACACCGGACGCGCTAAATAGACATTGATAGCGAAAATGGCGACAACCAGTACCAGTGTGACTTCCATGAGAAAATAGCCGAATTGCCGGATACCATGTTCAAAATCCGTTTCCGCAGGCCGGAGTTTTAACCGCTCTGACACTTTGCCAAATTCTGTTTCTTTGCCGGTGCGTATAATAAGCGCCGTTGCACTACCGCTCACTACATGAGTTCCCATCCAAAGCGCGTTTGTCCGCTGAGCCAACGGTGTCTCTTCTGCCAGCAACGCCATCGCTTTTTCCACCGGAAAAGTTTCACCTGTAAGCATGGCTTCATCTATGAAAAGATCTTTAGATTCTTGAACCAACCCATCGCCGGGAACAACATCACCGGCGTTTAGTATAACGACATCGCCCGGTACAATTTCTTCAACTGGGATTTCTTTGGAGCTGCCATCACGAAGAACCGCCGCTTTAATCTGCACGATGGAAAGCAGTTTCGCCACGGCGTTCGATGCGCCGCGCTCCTGCCAAAACCCGAGCATGCCACTGACGAGGACGATGGAAAGAATAATTAACGCATCAACCGGATCATGGAGAAAAAATGATAACCCCGTTGCAAAGAAGAGGATGAGAATGATCGGACTCTTAAATTGGTTGAGCAGGAGCGTCAACACATCCGACCGTTTTTGGGGCTTGAGGAGATTAGCGCCATACCGTGCAAGCCGCTGTCTCGCTTCGTCGCCCGTTAATCCGTTCTTTGTCGTTTCAAGTTTTTGAAGCATCTCGGTTATGGAGATACTCCAAAAAGCCGGAAGGAGTTGATTCATTCTAATATTCCTCTTTTAGAAATGTTACATAAACCAATGAAGAAACTGCGCTTAAGAAACATCAATTGATTGGGATTCATTTTTATGCGTGTTGTGCGATGTTGTGCTTTTTCCTTGTCGCTCCGTTTAACTTGATTTTTTCTGGCTGCTTTTGTTGTATAACGTTAAGCATAGCCGCGTAAATGTACCACAGCCGAGAGTCTGAAAATATAATCACACTTTGTGGCGTATATATTAGGCATTATTCTATACTCGCATCATTGTATTTGTAATAAGCGTGGAACACACTATCATCCGAACTACAAACAAAGCAAAATGTCAGCCATTGATCTTTTTTGAAAACATCTTTGTAGATAACTTTGCCGTAGAAAAATATCCTCTTTCCAACGGTATCAATATCTTTTTTTGAATACTTCGACGATTGAATTATGTATGGGAATTGGAGATGAGCTCCGACGAAAACAGGTGAGCTATTTGGATTGAAGGTTTTTGGATCTTTAAGATGATTGGTGTCAATTATTTCCAGCTCTTTATCAGCTTGGACTTCAAACGCTGGAGTGTTACCTAGATTTCCTTCGTTATAACTTCCATAATATTGTAAACTATCCGATATAGGTTTCGTACTCTTCAATACTGGTCCCCAAACGACAATATATGCACGAAGTTCTTTATGAGAAGATTCTTTCGACTCAAAAAATTGGAAAATTGCAAAAACTAAAAGCCAAAAAGTGAGTATTCCAAGAATACTAGTACACACGACCATGGTTTGATCTGTACGGTCACCTTCTTTCCAAGTCTTCCCCTTTTTATTCTTGAGGACATTCATATTTATCTTGGCCGCCATTTTATCCCTTTACAATTTCAGAATGTGAATATCATCACCAATAGCCTCGCGAGTGAAACAACTGCAAACAAATTACATGAGAGATCAATTAAAGGCAAAGCTTTTGTGGTTGTTTATACCGCATAGAAACTTCTGTCGAGACTTCGGTATTGGATTGCTTCACTTAAATGTTCCGGATGAATATCAACGCTTCCATTAAGATCAGCAATTGTACGCGATACTTTGAGAATGCGGTCGTATGCGCGAGCCGAAAGTCCCAGACGGCTCATCGCCATCTTCAACAGATCAGCTCCCGATTGATCTATTTGACAAAATTCTTTGATTTCTTTTGAATCCATATCTGCATTACTAAATAATCCTTTTCGATTCTTGAATCTATCTGCTTGCATAGCGCGTGCTGCTATTACGCGTTTGCGAATTACACTTGAATTCTCGCCAGTTCTCTTTGATGCTAATTCGTTGTACTTCACTGCAGGTACTTCCACATGAATATCAATACGATCTAAAAGCGGACCGGAGATCTTGCCGACATATTTCTGAATCTGACTAGGATTGCAAGTGCATTCTGCGGTGGGATTTCCATAGTTGCCGCAAGGGCATGGATTCATTGCGCATACTAACATGAAATTCGCCGGAAAGTCCACTGACATTTTAGAACGACTGATTGTAACATGGCTGTCTTCCAATGGTTGCCGCATCACTTCAAGGACACTCCGGGCAAATTCTGGCAATTCATCTAAAAATAAAACGCCATGGTGCGAAAGCGAGATTTCTCCCGGCCGCGGAATTGTGCCGCCGCCTACTAATGCTGCATCTGAAATTGTGTGATGCGGCGATCTGAAAGGACGAACAGAAACGAGAGCAGAATTTAGCGGTAGGATTCCTGCAACAGAATGAATCTTTGTTGTTTCCAACGCTTCATCAAATGTCATAGGTGGAAGAATGGTCGGCAGACGTTTTGCAAGCATCGTTTTGCCAGAACCAGGCGGACCGATGAGCAGAATGTTATGCCCACCAGCTGCTGCTACTTCCATCGCGCGTTTCACACTCTCTTGTCCTTTTACATCGGCAAAATCAACAGTGTAATACTGATCTTCGGGAAACACTTCATGCATATCTACGCGAAATGGTTGGAGCAAGCGATATTCTCCAGCAAAGAATTCAATCGATTCGCGTAGATTTCTCATTGGATAGACTTCTATGCCTTCTACCATTGCGGCTTCTCTCGCATTTTCTTCGGGCAGCAAAATACCGCGCTTGCCTTTCGCCCTCGCTTCCAATGCAATTACCAAGGCACCGTGCACCGGGCGTAATGCACCATCGAGCGCTAATTCACCTAACACAACAAATTTATCTAACACTTCAGACTTGAGTTGACCTGATGCAGTAAGGATTCCAAGCGCTATTGGTAAATCGTATGAAGATCCTTCTTTTTTCACATCAGCTGGTGCAAGATTCACAGTCATTTTCCGATTGGGGAATTTAAAATCAGAATTCTTTATGGCAGCAGTAACACGATGAATACTTTCTTTCACCGCATTGTCAGGTAAACCGACCATGAAGAATTTTGGAGATCCAAGATCAAGATGCGTCTCTACTTCTACGAGATAGGCATCAACTCCAAATGTCGCGGCACTAAAGATTTGAGAAAACATGGCAGTAGATAGTCCCTTTATTAGAATTCTAATTGCCTCGAAGCGTTTCAAGAAAACAATGCTTCGTTCTAAATATCTATTTTAAATGTAGTAATATTTATTTGATATGACGCAAAAAAAGATCTGGTTTTCTTTTTATCGGTGACTCCGTAAAAACTCCAAACGCTCTTTCAGATCCTCTGTTGATTTAAGGAGTTTTTCTTTACCAAACAAAGCTTCTTCTTGACTTGAAAATACCAACAGATATTCATCACTCATCACAATTGCTTCTTCCGGACAGACCTCTTCACAAAAACCACAGAAGATGCATCGTACCATATTGATTTCAAATTTTAGCGGATACCGTTCTTTCTCAAGTTCTGTTTCAGCTGCCTGCACTTCAATTGCCAGCGCAGGACATACGCGTGCGCAAAGCCCACAAGCAACGCAGCGCTCAACTCCGTTTTCTACAACAAGCACCGGCCTGCCGCGAAATGACGAATCCGGTTTGAAACGCTCCTCAGGGAATTGAGATGTGAATGTCGGTCTAAACATTTGCCTGATCGTTATCCGAAGTCCTTTAAGAATTTCCGGAATGTACGTTTTCTGCAAAATGCTGAGATCTTTCTTTCGAATTATTTTACCGTATGAACTCATTTTTCTATGTTGCTATCACAGAAGGAATAACATTACAATGCCGGTGATTAAAAAATTTACTATCGCGATTGGCAGCATCACCTTCCACCCAATGCGCATCAACTGATCGTAACGAAAACGTGGAATGGTCCAGCGCACGATGATGAAAAACAAAACGAGCAAAATGACTTTTGTAAGAAAAGTTAGTATTTGTAAAAGACTTAACACCAGCGGTGACAAACCTAAATGCTCGATAAATGGAAGATGCCAACCTCCCAAAAACAAAGTAACTGTCACTGCGCTAGATGTAATAACGTTTGCGTATTCAGCAAGGAAAAAAAGTCCGAACTTCATTCCAGTATATTCTGTGTGATAACCGCCGACTAATTCGGGTTCTGCTTCAGGTAAATCGAACGGAAGACGATTTGTCTCCGCGAATGACGCAATGAGAAATGTAATGAAACCCAGCGGCTGAAGAAATATATTCCACTTTGGTATAACTCCCCAGAAGTACTCAGTCTGATGGAGAACAATTTGATCTAAGCGAAGCGTGCCGCAAATCATTATTACACCGATGAGCGACAATCCCATCGATAATTCATAGCTAATCAACTGTGCAGAAGAACGTAATCCACCTAACAGCGAATATTTATTGTTCGACGACCAACCCGCAAGACTTACACCATACACACCTATAGACGTAAGGGCAAGAAGATAAAGTATGCCGATATCAACGTCTGCGATAATGAGTTTTATTTGCCGTCCAAATAATTCGATTGTATTACCGAATGGAATAATGGCAAATGTACTGAGAGCGACACTAATCGAAATAATTGGTGCGAGGTCGTGAATAAAACGATTTGCTTTCGATGGAACAATATCTTCTTTCATCATAAGTTTCGCAACATCAGCGAACGGTTGCAAGATTCCGCACGGACCAACGCGATTAGGACCAAGGCGTTCTTGAATAAAGCCACTGACTCGACGTTCTGCAAGAACAGCCATAGCAGCCCCTAAAACCAAAACTCCAAACATAATGATTAGAATCTTTGCGAGAAGTATAAGTATTGAGATTAGATCCATTGAATTCTCTTTTAATCAAATATGCTTTTATAACTTACTAGTCTTAATGAGTTCTTTTTTAAGGGATGCTCCGTGACTTCCTATTTTTGAATAAGACAATCCTTTGAATGCTGGAATGTGTTCCGCTATTTCTTTGAATACTTCTTCGGCAGCAGCATACTTCATTTTTCCACCCATGGCAGATGCGATTGCAGCAATTATTCTCCAGGACGAACGTGCATCACGTTTAGTTCCTTTTCCCCACGTATCATTACGGGCCGCAAATTTATCCCAGCGACTCATTGACATTCTATCTGGTGCACGTTCTTGTTCTATCATTGCGACTGCGGGCCGGACACACTGAACGTATCCATTAAAATTCGTATATGTTCCATATTTTTCCGTAAATGTTGAAGCAGATAGAACTACATCGGCTCTTTTCGTCGTTTCGTTCTTTGTTGATGAATGAACAATCAATATTTCAAGGTTTGAGAGAACTTCGGCTATCCGAGGATTCGCCGCGATATTATCTTCAAGCACATATAGTACTTTGATAGCACCGCTTGCAATTCCTTTGAAAATGTGCTCAATGCCATCTGTTCCATTCTCTCCCCCGACGCCGACAACAGAAGCACCAAAACTGTTTGGTGTTTTATCAGCACGGATAAGCAAATCGTCTTCATCTCCAGATTTTGTATGCTGCAAAAATCCAATGTTCGCGCTTCCAATTACTTCTTTGAAAAATCGAGAAAAGATATAGTTATCTTCGTTTGTACAGTATGCTGATCCGATTCCAGCGATTTCATGTTTGCGATATGTGCGAAGTTCTGAAACAACCTTAGAAATCGCCTCATCCCAACCGACTTCTACATGTATACCATCTTTTCGGATCATCGGTCCATTAACACGATTCTCATTCGATACAAACTTGAATGAATTCACTCTGCCTTCATCGCACATCCAGGAGGAATTCACTTCTTTATTTTCACGTGGAGTAAGCCGCAAAATTTCATTGTTACGCACCCACACATTTGTATTACATCCTCGAGCACAGCCGATACAAATACTTTCCGTTGAAGACATTTCCCATACACGCGCCTTAAACCTAAAATCACGACTTGTCAATGCACCAACAGGGCAGATATCTACCACGTTCATTGAATATGGATTGTCCAATCTGGTGCCTGGGAATGTGGTAAGGATGACATTTGTGCCGCGTTCGGTGAACGTAAGCACTTTTTGATGAGCAATTTCTTCGGAAAATCTGATGCAGCGAGAACACATAATACAACGCTCTACGTCCAGCATTACATTTGGACCAAGTTCTACTCTCTTGGGTTTGTGGATTTTATCTTCTTGGAATCGACTTGAACCAACACTGTACTTATATGTGTAGTCCTGTAACTTACATTCGCCTGCTTCATCACAAATCGGGCAGTCGAGGGGATGATTAATCAGCAAGAATTCCATGACGGCATTTCGTGCCTTCACGACTTTCTCACTCTTTGTCTTGATCACCATGCCATCTGTAACTTGCGTTGCGCATGAAATAACAAGCTTCGGCATCTTCTCAATTTCTACTAAACACATTCTGCAGTTGCCAGAAATTGAGAGTTTGGGATGCCAACAAAAATGAGGAATTTCAATTCCGTTCTGAGATGCTGCCTGAATGATCGTCAGTTTCGGATCAACTTCTAATTCTTTTCCATCAATCTTAATCTTTATCATTACCGTGCATATCTTTTTATTTCAGGAAGTTATGCTGATATACTTCGAGCGCCTTCTTGAGTATTGCGAGAGATCGTTTAAGATCGTCGATCTTCAACATGAACGCTAATCGAACTTCATTCATTCCCTTGCCTTTTGTTGCATAGAATCCCTGTGCCGGTGCTAAGAGAACTGTTTCGCGATCATCTTCATATTCTTCAATAAGCCACTTGGAGAAATGCTCGGAATCGTTAACAGGCAAACCGATAGTGATATAAAATGCTCCCTCTGGTTTGTAAAACGTAACACCAGGAATAGATTTAAGCTCTTCGCACACTACATCACGTCGTTTTCTGAATTCTTCAACAAGAGGCTGCGTATATGCTTTAGGATTCTCAAGCAGAGGTACCATCGCTAATTGTTCGATGGTGGCGACTGAAAGCCGCGCTTGAGAAAACTTGAGCACAGAAGCAATGACGTCTTTGCTATGACTTGCCAGAAGGCCTATCCGAACACCGCATACATTGAATCTCTTTGAACAGCTATCAAGCAATATTATGCGATCATGTATTTCCGGAAAGTCTTCTAAGCTGATAATTTCCGCATCATAAGCAAATTCGCGGTACGCATCATCAGATAAGAGGAAAAGTCCATACTTTTGCGACAAATTGACAAGACGTTGAAGTTCATCTCGTGAATAGATCGTTCCTGTCGGATTAGAAGGATTACAAAATAGAATTGCCCGTGTCCGGTTCGTGATGTAACTTTCAATCTCTTTTTCTGACGGGAGATGGAATCCGTTTTCAATGAAAGTTGGAACTGCACAGACTTTCACATTTGCGACACCAGCGAAACCATTATAATTGGCATATGTTGGCTCGAACACAATAATTTCATCGTCCGTATCACACACAGCGCACATTGCGAAGATAATTGCTTCGGAGCCGCCCGTCGTAATTATGAGCTCGGTTTCATCGAAATGAATTCCAAAATGTTCTAAATAGTGCTTCCATGCAGTCAATGAGAGTGGTATGCCATTGGACGGTGCGTATGCAATAGTTTTTTCAGAGAATGCGCGAATCACCTCAAACACCTCAGGTGCTGTTGGTAAATCCGGCTGGCCAATATTCAAATGATAAACGTGAATCCCTGCCTTTTTTCTGTCTTCCGCAAGAGAAGCAAGTTTCCGAATTGGAGAACCAGGCATCTCTCTTCCTCTTCGAGAAATTGAAACTGTTGTTTTTGCAATATTTGAATCGGATGGTTTCATTAAAAATATTTATCAGTGATAAAATTTATTTTGTCGTAGTTTCGTGATTGCCATTTGGATGGAAGATGACTGTTGCAAAACGATCTTCCTTAAATAATTCTTCTGCTATTTCTTGTACATCTTCTTGCTTTACAGCATCAATTTTCTCAATGATAGTGTCGAGCGCAATAAGTTCTCCGAAGTACAACTCAGAGCTTCCCAATCGAATCATTCTATTGGGAATGTTTTCCATGCCCAACATCATACTTCCTTTCAATTGCGCCTTCGTACGGGTCAATTCTCGTTTTGTGATACCTTGCGAACTCAATGATTTCAGTTCTTTCCATACAAGGTCGATGCACCGTTGAACATGAGAATTATCTGTTCCGATGTATACACCTACAGCACCAGTATCCTGCATCATATTGTTGAAGCTGTACACCGCATAAGCGAATCCGTATTTTTCACGTATGTTTTGAAATAGTCGGGAGCTCATTCCATCCCCCAACAGCGTGTTCAGTACTTGCATCGAGAAACGTCTTTCATCGCGCACGTGAAAACCAATTGTTCCGAGACAAACATGGGCTTGCTGAATCGGTTTAAAGTATTCGCATAAAATTGAATTCGGCTTATCAAAAACAGATTGGTTGTGTTCTGTTTTTTCACTTGCGTTATTTGTAATCTTTGGGATGTAGCGTTTGGATAATTCAACAACTTCTTCATGTTTAAGATTGCCCGCTGCGGCGACAACAAGATTGGCAGAAGTGTATTGTTCCGTTCTATAGTGAACAAGATCCTTTCGCTTGAATGAAGAAATCGATTGTGTTGTTCCGATGACCGGCATCCCAAGCGGATGAGTTTTGAAAATGGCTTTCTCAAAATAATCTTGGATAATATCATCCGGATCATCTTCTGCTTGCTTCAGCTCTTCAAGAATTACATTTCTTTCCTTCTCTATTTCTTTCTCAGGAAATGTGGGTTGAAAAACCATATCACTTAACACATCTGTTGCTAATTCAAGATGTTCATCGAGAACACGTGCATAATAACAAGTGTGTTCCTTGCTGGTGAAAGCGTTCAGGTAACCGCCGACTGATTCAATGCTTTGAGCAATTTCTTTAACGTTTCGCTTTTTTGTTCCTTTAAATACCATGTGCTCAATGAAGTGAGATATCCCATTGTTTGCCGGAAACTCGTCTCTTGAACCAGTTTCGATCCAAAAACCAAGCGAGAGCGAACGTACATGTGGAATTTCTTCCGTGATAATACGAACGCCGTTAGGAAGAATCGTCTTTTGGTAAGTCGCTTCAGCTTTATGCGTGAAAGAGGGCGATACTGATCGCCTCATGATTTTAACCTTTTGCTGATGATTCACAGAACCCCGATGAACAACGAATGGTGGTTTTTGATGTAAAAAAATGTTTTCTCTATTGAAGATATTGCATTTTTGATGGAGAGTCAAGAAAGGCGTACGATGGTGCATAATACAACTTCTTCGATGAAACTATTCTCATCCCATATGCTCTCCCACAGATTTTATTATAGAAACGGCAGATATTCCTCGCACGTCCAATTCTGCCGTTCCTAGATTCTTTCTTACTTGCTACCCATTAAAATCTTTGGATCTACTTTTTTATAGCCAGAAGGAACTTCAAATTCGCTTGCTGCAATAGACTTTTTTTCTATTTTAATAACAGTTGTTGTTATATTTGCAATTGTTGTCTGAATCGGAAATCCCTCTATTTTCATCATCGCTGTTGCTATTTGACTTCCTTTCATCGGCATCTGTGCAGTCATACGTCTACTGTACTCTTTCATGTCTTTTTGCATGTTGCTAAAATCCGGTACACTGGTCGTCGTCCAGACATTCCCTATTTCCTTTCCATCTTCCTCTAATGAATACTTAACACATGCATATCCACTAATTGTTTTTTTCTCCGAAGTCTTTACTGCATCAATTTTTGTTTGGGAATCTCCACCCATTATTTGACTTCCCAGCATTTTTTCCATCATTTTTCTTTGCTCTTCAGGCATGGACTCAAGCTGTTTTTTCATTTTCGACATTTTATCTTCCGCTTCGCCATTCATTTTCTTCATGTTCGCTTCAAACTCTGCAAACGTCATTTCGGAATATTCTTTCTTTTCGTTGTCGATATGAAAGATTTTTTCTTTGTCAAGTCGGAATATCATTGCGGCTTTTTCTGATTGTTGCTTGAACATATGGGCGAGATAATAGGAGGAAGAGTGTATCTCCTTTCCATTAGCAGCCGGAACGACTGTCGTCTGTTCCCAGTATAATCCCTGACTAGCAAGCAATCCGGAACTGAGCGCAATCAATCCGATCAAAATAAATCCCCGTGATATAATGTTTTTCATTGTTATTCCTTTCTTTAAATGAATAATAAATATGGAAAAATCGTGACGTCTATTAATTTTAATAAAAAGAGAAATCATACTCTGCCTTTCTCATCCATCATTGATTTGATTTTTGTAACGATCATATCAATCGCAACGAGATTGTCTGCACCGCGAGGAATGATAATATCTGCCCAGTGTTTGCTTGGTTCTACAAATTCAAGATGCGTCGGTTTCACTGTGCCGAGATATTGATTCATTACCGTTTCCACCGAACGCCCGCGCTCAAGAATATCACGTCGTATTCTTCGAATCAAACGTTCATCAGCATCGGTATCGACAAATATTTTTATGTCCATTAGTTCACGTAATCGCTTATCAACAAAAATCAAAATACCATCGACAATAATAATATCTTTTGGCACAATTTTCTGAGTTTCGATCATACGGCGGTATGTAGCAAAATTATAAATTGGTTGATGGATAGTTTTACCTTCACAGAGCTGCCTGATGTGTTGAATTAAGATCTCCGTTTCAAGTGAGTCCGGGTGATCATAATTGATTTTATCTGGAGTGAGTCCGTCAAAATTTTCAAGATCTTTATAATAAGAATCATGCTGAAGAACTACGATATGATTTTTATCGAGACGGTCCAATATTTTGTTCGCAACCGAAGTTTTTCCGGAGCCGGTGCCGCCTGCTAATCCAATGACAAGTGGTTTCATTTATTTTAACTCAAGAATGTGGAATAATTTCTTACAATATATATGGAAGATACGCGATTTTCAATTGCGGCGATGTGATTCATCCCAATAATTTTAAGATTGTGTTGGCGTTGCATCAGAACCCAATATTTCCGATTATGGTTATGTAATGGAGATTTCAATTATTATCGATCTTTTTCTCTTGCTTGCGGCTGCCTTCTATCTACTCGTTCATTTTGGTTTGATAGCAGGTTTAAAGCGTTTGAACGATTCTATAAACTATGAACACCCCTTTGTCTCTATTATCGTAGCTGCTCGCAATGAAGAAAAAAATATTTGCCAGCTTCTTCAATGTCTGTCAAATCAAACATACTCTCACTACGAAGTTATTATTATAAATGATCGTTCTACCGATAAAACCGCGCAATTAGTTGCCGACTTCGAGAAGAATTGTTCCAATATCACACACATTGACATTAAAAGTCTTCAAAATGATATGCCCGCAAAAAAAAATGCTCTCAGAGCCGGCATCGAAATAAGTAAAGGCGAGATTCTATGCTTTACGGATGCAGACTGCTTTCCCACTACTAAATGGGTTGAAGAATTGGTGAAATCTTTTGAACCAGATGTGGGACTTGTGGCTGGCTATTCACCATATCAAATTCCAAATAGTCAGACTTCTAAAGCGGGATTCTTTAATAAGTTATTAAGCAAATTTATCAGCTATGAAGAATTTCGTGCTGCAATTTGGGCGGCTGGTTCGATTGGTTGGAACATTGGTTGGCTCTGCACAGGAAGGAATCTTGCATATAGACGAAAAGTGTACGATGAAGTGAATGGATTTGAAAAAATTAAAATGTCTATCAGCGGCGATGATGATTTGTTTTTACAGCTTGTGCGTAGGCAAACAGTATGGAAGATTAATTATGTGAAAACTAGGGAAAGTTTTGTCCTGACTGTTCCGCCGATGAGCTTCTGGTCGTTTGTAGAACAGCGTAAACGGCATTTTTCAGCTGCTAAATTCTTCACTTTGCCGATGATGTTCTTTTTCTTCTGCTATCATTTTTCGAATTTGTTACTATTGGTCTCTCCCTTTTTATTCCTGATGAATATTTTAACTCTGCCTATAACGATCGCAGTATTTTTGGCAAAATTATTGAGCGACATAGTTCTATTCAAATATTCTAGTCGAACATTTGAAGCTTCCAATTTTCATCATTCATTTATTCTGATGGAAGCACTCTATATTCTTTACAATTCACTCATCGGTCCGTTAGGATTTTTCAGAAAGTTTGCATGGAAACAGAGTTAAACAAAACAGACGCAGGCGCATCCAGAGAAGCATGGAAAAAAGCAATCTCTATTGCGATTCGCGTTATTGTGAGTGGATTAGTTCTGTACTTTGTTTTCTCCTTAGTGCAATGGCAGAGTGTAATTGTTGCGTATAAGACCGCTGATAGTTTCTTTATTATTATTGCGGCTTTGCTTTTATTTGTCAACATAGGTGTACGCACTTTCAAGTGGCGCACGATGCTTTACTCGATCAAAGATAATCCGACTTTTACAGAAGCATTTGGTTCGGTTATGCTTGGAATTTCTCTCGGTTCATTCACACCAGGTGAAATTGGTGAGTTCGCAGGCCGCGCATTACATATCACAGATGCAAAACGATCTCATCTGGTTGGATTGGCACTTTTAGATAAAGCGCAGATATTCATTGTCACAGGCTGTGCTGGCATTGTGAGTCTTGCATGTTTAACATTCGGCAATACCTTTGTTATTGTATTAATAGCGATAGTAGTCGTATTCCTTTCGAGCGTTCTCATCATACGTTTGGAAATAATTGCAGCACTTGGCCACTATCTTAACACTTCTTTTTTCCAAAAATCTTGGCTGACAAGAGTTCTTGATGGATTTAGTCTCCTCAAATCTCAGCAATTGTTTACTACCGTTCTATGCACAATTGCGTTTCAAGGAGTTCTAACCCTGCAAATGTTTTTTCTCATCAATGGATTTTCAAAAATTGGTCTTATACATGCTTTCATTGGAACAAGTGCGATGATGTTTGTGAAATCACTCCTCCCAATTTCGATAGGCGATCTTGGTATTCGAGAGGCAGGTTCAATCTTTTTCTTTTCAACCTATGGCATTTCACAGGCGGCTGCTCTGAATGCTTCCTTGTTACTTTTTTTAATCAATATTTTCATCCCCAGCATAATAGGAACATATTTCATAAGACATCAACAACTTTCCATATCAAAACTTGCACAATTCTGGAAAAAAGTAAGACAATAATCCAATGATTGAAACTATAGCACTTGGCCTGCTCACGATTTTTACGATCTATTACGTTTATTTCATTACGCGAATTCGTATTGGTCTGCTTTCGCTTCAGGTTGCACCATCAGCAAGTGTTCAACCGATTGTCACTGTTGTCGTAGCAGCGCGGGATGAAGAAAAATCTATTGGTCAATGTCTCCTATCGCTTGTTCAACAGACTTATCCTGCAAACAAATATGAAATCATAATTGTCGATGATGGTTCTACGGATAAGACAGTTTCTATCGTAAAATCTTTTTCGGAACGATACTCAAATATCCATCTTCTTTCATTGCCGATTGGAATAGAACGTGGTACGGCCCACAAGCCGTTGGCAATGGCTCATGGTATTGATCAAGCCAAAGGAGGAATCATCCTCGCTACAGATGCCGATTGTATTGCGCCGTCAAGATGGATTGAGATTATGGCTAATCATTTTGAGGACAACGTTGTGTTTGTAGCTGGACCTGTAGTTGAACAAAATTGTACAAATTTCTTCTCCAAACTTGAGCAAATGGAATTTCTTGGGCTTATTACAGTAGCAGCGGGGTTGATAGGTTCAGGGAGACCCATAAATTGTAATGGAGCGAATCTTGCTTATCGCAAAAGTGCATTTATATCTGTGGGCGGTTTCGGCGACAATGGTAGCTCTAATGACGACGAATCACTGATGAATAAAATTGCTGAAAGGAATATTGGCAAAATTGCGTTTGCTCCCGAATCAGATGCCATTGTTAGTACGCCATCATCAAATACAATAATCTCGTTTCTTCGTCAGCGTATACGCTGGGCAAACAAACGCGGTCATTACGAGGATAAGTCGATTCTTTTTATACTCGTCTGTTTATATCTTTTTTTTCTAAGTTTTGCTTTAGCGGCTATATTAATTACGTTAGAACACCAGCTCTTACTGCCAGTGATACTTGCGTTTGCTGTAAAAGCATTTGTTGATTACTTCGCACTTCGTTCAGGTGCACATTTATTCCTCCAACGTGTTCCATTTTTCCATTTTGTGATTGCAGAGCTTTTACACGTTCCGTATATTGTGATTGCCGCTGCAATTGGACAAGTAAGTTCAATGCAGTGGAAAGGGCGAACAATTAAACGATGAATTTGAATAATCAGATACTGAAGAAACTTTTTCCGTCGATTCTTCTTAATATAGCGGATGAAAGCATTCATCTGACTTTTGATGATGGACCTCATCCTGTTGCTACTCCTCTTATTCTTCGAGAATTAAAGGAACTCGATATTCGAGCAACTTTCTTTCTTCTTGGGCAAAATGTGCAAAAATATCCTGATCTCGTGCACCAGATTTATACTGATGGACATCAAATTGGAAACCATTCTTTTACGCATACCAACCTTATTTTCAAAAAAAAAGGATTTTTGAGAGATGAAATTCTAAAAACGGAAGAGATTTTGGAAACAATCGTAGGCACATATTCTCATTTTTTTCGTCCACCCTATGGTTATTTCGACTGGACTACTTTAAAAGTACTCTGTGAGGAAGAACTGACTTGCGTTCTTTGGGATGTCGATAGCAAAGACTACAGACTGAATTCAGTTTCCGATATTTCACATCATGTCATACCTAACACGACAAATGGCTCTATCCTTCTCTTTCACGACAACGATCTAACTTCGCAGAAAGTTGAGACTTATCTTCCGATTCTTTTAAACACTCTACTTAAAAAAGGATTTATATTTAAGACATTACCAATATGACATTCCAGACTTTTCTTTTAATTGTAACGATTTTATATGTTTGCCAAGTAGGGATATTCTTAATCGGTTTAAAACGTAATCGGGACAAAATACAAAGCGCAACAAATCTATCTGTATCAGTTATTATTGCTGCGCGTGACGAAGAAGCTAATCTTAGCGATTGTCTTGAGTCTGTCGCAAATCAAAACTATCCTGTTTCGTTATATGAAATCATTGTTATGAATGATGGTTCAACTGATGGTACTGAAACGATATGCAGTGATTTTGTTAAACGATATCCGAATATTAAATCAATTCGTGTCAAAGATGACTCGATCATTCGAGGTAAGGCAAATGCGTTGGCTCAAGGTATTGCAGCTGCTATAGGAGAAATAATTCTCATCACTGATGCGGATTGCACTGTTCCAAGAACCTGGGTGGAGCAGACTGCAATTCGTTATAATTTTGGAGTTGGGTTAATAGGTGGATTTACACTCCAAAAAGCGAAAACACCATTTGAAGGAATGCAAACACTGGACTGGACGTTCATTCTTGGCATGGCTGCTGCAACTGCTGGATTAGGCCATCCGCTTGGAAGCATTGGAAATAATCTCTCCTTTAGAAGATCAGCATATGATCAAGTTGGTGGATATCGAAAATTGAAATTTAGCGTGACAGAAGATTATACAATAGTTCAAGCAATTGTTGGTTCTAATATGTGGAAATATGTGTACCCTATTGATTTAAAGCACCTTGTTGAAAGCAAATCATGCCCTAATTTTCAATCACTTGTTCGCCAAAAACATAGATGGGGCAAAGGTGGACTTGATATGAAGCCAGCTGGTCTAGCAATAATGGTAGTAGGTTTCTTGATGCATCTTTCTCCCATTGTCATGTTATTCTGGGGCGGTGTAGTACAAGCTGCTACGGCTTTCATGATTAAATTCATAGCTGATTACGTGTTCTTGCATCAAATTCTATATAGACTTGATCGAAAAGAAGACTTAAAATGGTTTTATTGGTTTGAAATTTATTTCATAATCTACGTTTTACTTCTTCCCTTCTTAGTTTTCTTTGGTGGAAAAGTGAAATGGAAAGGACGCGAATTTTGATTCAATTTCCGTCTTTCATCTGGCAGTTGGTTCCAATTTTTCTTTACGCTGAAACACATTATCGCTTCCGATATTTCTTAAGTTTTCTTCGAAAGTCCGAACCGGAAATCATTGCTGATGCTCCGCATCGTATCGAGCCAAATTCATCGCTACCAATTCTCATTCTCATAAAAGATGCCCATCTCTTTCCTGTTAGATTGGATAGTATTACTCTTACCATTCGAGCAAGTGGATCTATCGTCCTTAGAAAAAAACTCCTGGATTCATTCATAGAAATAAATCAAAAACTATGGTGGCGAGTGTTTGATATACCAGTAAAAGAATTAACTGGAAATGTCCAATGCGATATTATATTTGAACTTAATGCTAATAATCAAAAGAGATTTTACCATAACGATAATCATAGAACATCCTCGCATCGACCATTGAAAGTATTTATATCTTCAACTCCTCTGCCGAGATTCAAACAATTATATTTTGGGGAATGCCATTCACATTCTAACTATACAGATGACCAGGTGGAATTTGGTGCACCATTAGAAGCTTCTGTTCAACTATGCCGATCACTTGGATTATCGTTCTTTTGTGTAACAGATCATTCATACGATTTGGATGATGATGTTGATAATTATCTGTTAAATGATCCATATTTACCAAAGTGGCAGCAATTACAACAAGAAGTTGATGATCTGAATTCGAAATTCTTAGATTTTTCGATTATTAGAGGTGAGGAAGTAACGTGTCGTAATTCTGTCGGTCAAAACGTACATCTTCTTCTTCTGGGCAATAAATTATTTTTTACTGGCAAAGGAGATGGAGCAGAGAAATGGCTAAAAACACGAAGTGAATATTCTTGTGAAGAAATTCTAAAAGAAAAGGAATCATCTTCCCTTGCTTATGCTGCTCATCCATATGAGCCGGTTTCACTCTTACAGCGGTTGTTATTGAATCGCGGCAAATGGTTTGCACGAGACATTACAAATCCGATATTGTCTGGAATTCAGTTTGCAAATGGGCAATTATCAATTTATTTTAAAGAAGGATACCGACAATGGGTTAAAGCACTTCTACAGGGCAAACGACTTTTCATTTTAGCAGGTAATGATGCACATGGCAACTTCAGTCGTTTTAGACAAGTTGGTATTCCATTCTTAAAGATTCATGAAATGGAGTGTCAAATATTCGGCAAAATGAGAACTGGGATATTCCTTAATTCGCTTTCAGAAGGCAATATTCTAGATTCGATCCGTTCAGGAATGTCAATTATCACTGATGGACCAGTTGCTAATCTGCACGTGCTTTCTTCGATTCAACCAAGGAGTTCAATTGGATGTAGTTATGCTGGACCGAGTCACACGGTTTTGCTTGAAGTGCTTTCGTCAATTGAATATGGTTCAATTGAATTACTCAAAGTCTTTAAAGGTATTATTGGTCAAAAAGAAACGGAATTAATTTCAGAAAAGAACCTTAAAAGTTTTGACCTAGATCGAAAATTTTCATTTGAGACTAAATGCGAAAGTTACATACGTTCAGAGGTATGGACCTCGTCTAAGGATTCAAGTGACGGTCAATCACATTTTTGTATGACGAATCCTATATGGTTTACACAGGTGTAGTGATTTCAGTTATAAAGTGTCAATTTTATTCAGTATATTAATAAAAAAAATTAAGCGAATAATGGAATTCAATCAATATTCTTCCGTTAATAACTCTACAACACGAAACTGGAATGTAAAATTAGTGCTCCAATGGCTTTTGCACTTGGGCCTATTTTTATTGACGTTTTTTTCGACTACTATAGCAGGCGTTTTGTGGCTAAATAAAGATCCGTTTGAACTCAGCAATTTTCATCTTGGCATTCCCTATTCTGCTTCCATCCTGTTCATTCTTGCTTGTCATGAATTTGGACATTATTTTGCTTCTCGTTATCACCATGTTGATGCTACATTGCCGTACTTTCTTCCATTTCCACCTATTCCAGTTCTTCTTCAACTTTTTTTGAATTTCGGTACATTTGGGGCAGTTATTCGTACAAAGTCAATTGTTCCTTCAAAAAAAGCTATGTTCGATATTGGAGTTGCAGGTCCCATTGCAGGATTTTTCGCTTCTCTTCTAGTACTGCTTTATGGATTTCTTCATCTTCCATCTCGAGATTTTATTCTCGCTATTCACCCTGATTATAATTTTGCTCTAAACGCATCTGCATCTGCGCAAGGTGTATCACTTGCTTTTGGAAATACAATTCTATTTTCAGGATTACAAACCTTATTAACGCACCCTTCATTGCAATTTGTTCCACCATTGAGCGAGATTTACCATTATCCATTCCTTTGCGCTGGATGGTTCGGATTGTTTGTCACTGCACTTAATCTAATTCCAATGGGACAGTTTGATGGCGGGCATTTAATCTATGCGATGTTCGGCAAATATCACCAGCGGATAGCTCGTACATCTTTCTATGCTCTCATCGCGCTAAGCGCGCCTTCACTTTCTGATGTATTGTTAAGAACGCTGTTGGGATATGTTTATAAGCATGATGTAGGACAAATTATTCCTCTCGCTCAATATAGCTGGGCTGCATGGTTTATTTGGGCGATGATAGCTCTTTATGTTGTAAAATTATCTCATCCACCTGTTGCTGATGAGACACCTTTAAATGGTCGGCGGATGACAATTGGCTGGTTTTGCATTGCTATCTTCTTCCTTTCTTTTTCACTGAATCCATTTATTATCGGCTAATAGGTATTGTGTGATAAAGTTATGAAACTATAAAGAAATGAATGATAGCAGATTGCAGTATTTTGATTGTGAATAAATTCAGATCCATTATTCTACTTAATACTGTTGAATATTTCAGAATTTTTTTATAGTATATATGTTATTAAAAAGACAACCTCACTCATGAAAGCTGACATATAGAAGATTGCTAATTTTTTTAGTCCCAAACAAAAAATAGTACGAAAGCAATCTGTGCGTCAGCGTCTTCTCAAAAATAGGTTCTTCCTATTTATTGCCATTCTTATACAGCTCAGCATTTCTGGGTGTGAAAAGAATTACAATACTGTTATCGATTCTCCTGGAAGTGCACCAACAATAAAAGACGCTTACTTTTCTATCTCCGTTGTCAATACCGATACGATCAATATCGCAGGGCAGTCATTACGCAGTCCTGACGATACACTAACAATCAGAGGAATTGCAGAAGTAAAGCCGATTTCTTTTGGAAACGAAAAAGAAATTCCTATCGTTGGATTCTCTGTAAACAATTTTAACTTCTCGTCTCCATTAGCAGAAGGTGTATTGCACGATGACGGAGTATACCCAGATGCGAAAGCAAATGACAGTGTTTATTCTGGATACATTGGATTCCAAATCCAAAGGTCTTTTATAGGTGCATTTTCAATAAATCTTTGGAGCGAAAGTTCAACTGGTTACAAGAGCAATACCTTAATACTTCCATTGCAAATTATTCGTTTAAATCATCCGCCTATCATTTCTGACCTTATTGCTCCAGATACGATCAATCTTTCAACGACGACCACATTTTATAACAGTTTAAAGGTTCTCGATCCCGATGGACAAGATGATATTAAGTCTGTTTTAAGATTCACGCCAAGCGGTAAAATACTACAATTACATGCTACAAATGATAGTATCTATACAGAACAAGTTGCCCTGAATCCACCACCTAGTCTTGGTTCATATTTATTTCGTTTTTGCGCAGTTGATCGATCAAACGACACAAGCAATATATTGACAAAGACCATTGTTATAACAAATGTGATACAAGTTGAATAAATTATTTTTTATACTTTTTGCAATTTATCTTTCCGGAGTTAATGCATTTGCCCAACTTCCGAAAACCTATCGCTTTAATTCCATTCCTAATACTTCATTACCACTAACGAATACAATTAACGATATTTTGGTTCAACATGATTCGGTTTGGTTTGGAACTGAAAGCGGATTGAGTCTTACGGTTAATGGTGGAACAAGCTGGACGCACTTCTCAAATACAAGCACATTCGATAATAAGGGTATCTCGGCGATTGCAATCAATAACAACTTCATTTGGGTCGCTATAGGATATTCTACAACTCTCAATGGAGAGTCGGTGCAGACAGGCGGTGGATTACATTATTCGACTGATCGTGGTTTGACTTGGTCTCCTCTTATTCCTCAACCCGTTGATAAAGGAACAGTGGATACATTGATATATTTACCAGGAACTGATACTATACGCGCTTTAGATATTACAGTACCACAGCAAAATATAACTTTTGACATTGCTTTAACAAAGAATACCGTATGGATTGCAAGTTGGGCAGGCATGCTTCGCAAATCAACTGATCTCGGCAATACATGGACACGTGTCATTCTACCACCTGATAATCTTGATTCTATTAAACCGACAGATTCTCTGAATTATGCTTTTGATCTATCCCCTGCGTCAGGACGATTAGGGCTCAGTGCAAACAATAATCATCTTCTTTTCTCCGTTTACGCAAGCGATGACACAACGATCTGGGCTGGAACTGCAGGAGGCATCAACAAGTCTTCTGATGGCGGAATTAGTTGGCGCAAATTCTCGCATCAAAATCAAGCTCATCCAATTTCTGGAGACTTCGTTGTCGCATTGAAAGAACAACGATGGCATAATCGTCAGATTATGTGGGCAGCAACCGTAAATGCAAATGATGCTGATGAAATAAAAGGCATTAGTTATTCTGAAGATGCCGGAGAAACATGGAAGACCGCATTACTCGGCGAGTGGGCTCACAACATAGCTGTGAATGATTCAGGCAATGTTGTTTATGTTGCAACCGACAATGGACTGTTCCGATCTTCTGATTTTGGAGAAAGTTGGATAAAAAGTGGTTCTATTTATGATCCTTCGAATCTTCAACGTTTTGTTTCATCTGAATGCTACGGCGTAGGTGTCAAAGGCGATACTATATGGTTCGGCGGACCCGAAGGAATTGCTTATACTATCGATTCACCTTCTCAACAATTTGGCTCCGTGTGGCATATTTTCCGTACAGCTGAACAAGTCGGCAATAAAAAATTTACTTATGCGTTTCCGAATCCTTTTGCTCCCAGTAATGAACCAGTTCGTCTTCACTATAGCATAGGCACAGATTATTCTGGAACACAGGAGGTTTCAATTCGTATCTTCGATTATGCTATGCTTCCTGTTCGCACCTTAATACAGAAAGCAACGCGAACTAGTGGAAAAGAATACGATGAAATCTGGAATGGCAGAGATGATAATCGTTCTATCGTGTCAAACGGTGTTTATTTTTATCGATTGGAAATTGGTAATCAGTCGCCTCTATGGGGAAAGATTTTGGTGTTACGATGAAGACTCTTTCTCGTATTCTCATTGCAATCGTTCTTGTGTCTTGCGGTATACCAATAATTGCTTTAAGTCAACTGGAAAGCGGCTCCTCCGTTAGCGGACTTGCCGGCGCGCCTATGCGTATGGGATTTGGCGCACGTGGTATGGCGATGGGAAATGCTATGACTGCTGTCATTAGCGGCGATGTGCAATCCTATTACAATCCAGCAAGTGTTTCGTTTGAATCCGAGCCGATTGTTGTGGCAACATATGGAGTTCTTTCTCTCGACAGAAAACTCAATTACTTAAGCTACACAAAAAGTTTAAAACCAAACGCTGGATTTTCCTTGTCTATCATTAATGCAGGAGTTGGGAATATTGACGGCCGCGACCGTGATGGCATTCATACTGAAACCTATAGTACATCTGAGAATGCTTTTTTGCTTTCCTTTGGATTAAAGCCAACTTCAAAATTTGCCTTTGGTGTAACTGCAAAAATTCTTTACTACTCTCTCTTTGAAGGAATAAAAAGTACAACAGCTGGTATCGATGTAGGTGCAATATATTTGCTATCACAAGAATTTACACTTGGAGCAGTCGTGCAGGATATTACCGCTAAATATAAATGGGACACATCTAAACTCTATGGAACACTCGGAAATTCTTCTTCAGATAATTTTCCATTGAGAAAGCGTGTCGGATTAAGTTGGATGCCCAATGATTATCCAATTATATTTTCGGGTGAATTTGAATCTATTGGATCCGCATTGTATATTCGCGCAGGTTCAGAAATTAAAGTGTATGATGGCGTTCATATCCGAGGCGGTATTGACCAAATTGCGATGAATGCGGATTTGCCTGCAAAACCGTCAGTCGGAATATCTGTACAAACCAAAATGGCAAATTGGACTCCTTCTTTTGATTATGCCTACGTATTTGAACCATATAGTCCAAGCGGTATTCACATTCTCTCATTAGCATTGAGATTCTAATGAAACTCAAAATTATTTTTTCATTGTTTTTTTTCCCTTCACTCCTGCTTTCGCAAGGAACTTCTCGAGGCGATGTTAGTTTAAAATTCCCCATAACTCCATTCGTTGCCGCTACAGGTGAATCTTTTGTTGCAGATCCAACAGCACTTCAATCCGTTCTTATAAATCCCGCAAATATCGCTTCTAGCGAAACCTACGGTGTAATGTTTTCACATACAGAATGGATCCAAGATATTCGAACGGAATGTTTATCAATTGCCGCTCCTTTTAGTTTTGGCTCCTTATCCCTTTCTATTGCAAATACCAGTGTAGATGGACTCGAGTTACGTACAATCCCTGGGCCCGCAATAGGAACATTCAATGTGCAATCCACATCCTTTCAGTTGACTTACGGCGTTAAATTGACACAGAATATTCGAATAGGCATCGCTCCTAAATATCTCTATGAAAAAATATTTGTTGACGAAGCAACAGGCTATGGAATTGATGCCGGTGTAATTTACATGCAGCTGATGGATGGTCTAAATCTCGGGTGTTCGTTAACGAATTTAGGTTCACTTGCAGCGTTTCGTAACGAACGAACAGATTTGCCATCGCAGATTCGCTTTGGCGGGACATATTCATTTAATTCAGATAAAATGATTTTTCGTGTTGCAACAGCAGTTTCTTCAGAACTTGGAACGTCTATTAATCATTGTTGTATAGGCGGAGAAGCCACCTACGAGCATACATTCACGGGACGTTTTGGTTACCAGACTGGAATCGATGTTCGAGGCTTTTCTGCGGGGATAGGAATTCACTACAGCTTTGTAATGATCGATTATGCATATGTTCCATTTTCTCTGCAAATAGGGAATTCACATCTTATTTCTATTGGTCTTGTTTTATAAAGGATAAGGTGGAATGAAAGTATCTGGATTCACATTCGTACGCAACGGTGTGAAGTATGACTACCCTTTTCTTGAATCCATCAAATCTCTCCTTCCCATATGCGATGAGGTTGTCATTGCTGTCGGTCAATCAGAAGACGATACTTTAGATAGAATCAAATCACTTCATTCAGCTAAAATAAAAATTCTTGAAACAGTCTGGGATGAATCGATCCGTAAAGGTGGAACAATTCTTTCCCAACAAACAAATCTTGCGCTAGATCGAATAACTGACGATTGGGCAATATATCTTCAAGCAGATGAAGTACTACACGAACAAGATTATCCAGCAATTAAAGAAACAATGTTGCGCTATAAAGATGTAAAAGAAGTGGAAGGGCTTCTCTTCAACTATAAACATTTCTATGGCAGCTATAATTACATTGGTTGCTCTCGGCGCTGGTATCGCCGTGAAATACGTATTGTGCGGCCAAATGCCAGAGTGCGTTCATGGGGTGATGCTCAAGGATTTAGAATCAATGAAAAAAAACTACACGTAAAGTTAATCGATGCATCAATTCATCATTATGGATGGGTGAAGCCACCCGAAGTTCAGCAGTTAAAACAGAAAACTTTCAATAAGTTCTGGCATTCCGATGAATGGGTCAATCAGCATGTCGGCGTTGCAAGCGAATATAATTACATGCAGGGCGGTAAATTAACAATATTTGATGGTAACCATCCTGCGGTTATGGCAGAGCGAATTAGCAAGCAAAATTGGTTTTTTTATTATAATCCTATGAAAGTACAGCTAACAGTAAAAGAAAAAATTCTCGACGCTATCGAATCACAATACGGCTGGAGAATCGGCGAATATAAAAATTATATTATTATTTAATTTTGTCTTCTTTTTCAGATAGGCGGAATGACGCCATCGTAAACCCTGCCATCAACCACCATCCCCAGCAATTAGCAAATGTTCCATAATAGTTTTGGAAAAACCCTCCGATTAAAAAACCAATAATCGCTAATGTACTTCCCAATGCAAGTTCTTTAAGGAATGGATTTGAAGAATACTTTTGAGTTTTGAAACCAATTTGTATGATAATAAACCATATCGCTAAGAAAGCGATTAGTCCTGGAATTCCTGATGAAACAAGAATTGTAAGATAATCGTTGTGTGGATGTCCTGTTACATCATAATATCCTTCAACCTTATAATGTTTAAAATAATAATCAAAGTTGTCTTCTCCAATTCCAGTCAGTGGAAAATCTTTTGATATGTTTATGGATGTATGCCAGAGATTTAAACGAGTCTGATTTTCTGAAGGAACAATGCTTGAATACGCACGATCTCTTATTGTAGGAATAAAAATGACGCAGAGAAGAACCACGATGAGAAATACAGTCGTTACAATACTGCCAATTCGTTTGCCTTTCACAAAGCCGAAGATAGGAATAACAACCCCGAACGATAACCAGATACTTCTCGCAAATGTTCCTATCCCCGCCATAAAACTTACGAGTGCGACAAAGATATACTTCCAACGATCTTTAACTATTCCTGATTGAAAGCTGATACAAAAGCTCACAAGAAAAACAGACATAATGAATCCTGCAAATGTTAGATAAAATCCATTGAAACCAACTGCACGAAAATAGTTACCCATTGGCGCCAGTGCATCAAGTCGATGTAATTGATATCCTGAGAATGTCTGCCAGACACCATAGAGAGCAGATACTGCAGCCGAGAAAAGCCAAAGATGCAATATTCGCTTTAATATTTTAATATCGTCAACTACAAAATAAGTGAGCAGCATAATGAACATCGGCCATTCATTATCCACTAATGCCCATAGACTATGCCCTGGTCTTGGAGAAATGCTGGATGCAATTATATTCCAAAAAATGTAGAATAAAAGCGGAATGAATAATTTCGTTGGATAATACTGCCAATGCTTATTAAATATACCTTCTAAGAGCCATCCTAATAAAGTAATACCTATGGCCAATTCAGCAGGAACAAACGATATCGGAATACTAAATGCAAAAAGATATAGTCCAAAACGACTCATTGCATTTGGAAATGATGCATGATAGTCTATTAATTTCATATAATCTGCTCTTTCTTAGAATAAATATTTATTGTAACATATTTATTTACATTCTTTATGTCAAAGTTCCCGAATAAAATCATCAATTGCATTTAACATTTTCTGATTTGGAATTGCACTTGTTGGTTCGTTTTTAAAAGAAATAACAACTCGATTCATAACTTGATGAGGTAACCATTCATGAACGTCCTGCATCTGTGTGTAAAATCCAATAACTGGAGTCTTTGTTGCTGATGCAAAATGAATAATGGATGTATCGGGTGTAATAACTGCAATAGCGCCTTCAATGATTGCAGCGACTTCGAGCAATGATGCATTCTGTTGTTCCGGGAATGATATGCATCTTGAATTTTTAACAAGCTCTTGCTTTATAGAAAGCATTAAAGAATCATTTGGAGCATGAAGAAGAAGTGTGCGAAATGAAGTTTTCAAACCAAGATGATTCCCGATTGCATAAGCTTGCTCAGCTGAAATTCTCCTTACTGAATCATTTGCTGAAAGATTAAACACAACATAAGATGATTTTCCGGAAGTGGAATATTGCCTTGGTCTAAGATTATATTTCGTCAAATATGTTGCAACATTATTTTTTGTTTTTTCATCAATGAAAATGTCATATTTCAATTGGCCTGGTATTAATTTAATATTAAATGTTTCTTTAATGATAAATACAAGAGTTTCTATCATATGACTATATTTTCGCGAGACTTTTAATAGTCTATTAAAATAGAATCTGTATTTCTCATCCCCCTGCCCTATTTTTATTCCTGATGGAGATATAATATTCGCTAATATACCACCACTCGTGGTTCTATTAAAAATAAAATTCAATACCACAGCATATTTATTTTTTCTCGCCTTAAGGATTTCAGCAATTAATCTTATCCAGTTTGAATGAAGCACATATATCGCATCCACATAAGGATTGTAGCGAATGATTTCTGCATTTGTTTCGCTTGCAAAAACTCCAATCTTTAGTGTAGGTTTTAATTGTTTCAAGCTGCGAAGGATTGGTGTTGTAACAATCATATCTCCAATTCGATCATATCTCAAGAAGAGTAAACTGTCGATAGTCTGGATATCAATTGGTGAGTCTTTTCTTGGGTTATGAAATATCAATCGCAGAATAGGGTAAACAATGTAGTGTCTCCACCAATATTCTAACTTCTCAATCATTTCGTTCTTTGAGCGCCCACAATTGCTCTTTAAATAGTTTTTATGCGATTGCGTTCGATGAGTTTCTTTAAAGCTATTTGGACATCTGCGATTGAAATTGTTGATAAATCATCAACATCAGTAACAACGGCTTCATAATCTGTTTTGTAAGGTTCCCATATTCGTAAAGTTTTATTTGATTGTATATATAGCACAACTGAAGGAATGCTAAAAGCCGAAGCTAAGTGAATAGCAGCTGTATCTGGAGATATAAGAAACGAAAGTTTTTTAATAATCGCTGCAAATTGGTCAAATGTTTTTGTGAGAGGTGAAAGAACGACATTGTTAATCCCTTCTACTATTTTAGTCGCTTTCACTTTATCAGATGGCTGATATAACAGGATTGGATATAGTTCTGGATATTTATCTGTTATAAAGGAAAGCAAAGCATGGAAATTTTCAATGCCCCAAAAACGAGCAGCACCCCCAGCAGAAATATTTATACCAATTAGTGGATATTTGACCAGGTGATTCGCTGAAAGAAAACGCCCTGCAAAATCATCTGAATCTGGTGATGTAAAATATCGGATGGAAAGATTCTCAGTTTTAGGATTAATATGAAACGATGTCAGCAATTGAGCAATCCGATCGATAATATGCGCATCACTTCGAGAAAGCATAGGCACTCTAATATCATACACGTAGTTGTTGTCCTTTGCAATACCGACATTCCAACGAGCGCCAGATAATAAACAAAGAAAAGTTGACGTCACGGATGGGTTATCCATCAAGTCTACGGCAAAGTCATATTTTTCTTTCCGAATAGACTTCAGTAGTGAAAACACTTTACAGATATTTTTTTGATAGATCCAGCATTTGTGTATTAATAAGTCATTCATCAAAACGAAATGATTGTTCTCACTTAGAAGAACATCTACTATGACTGAAGGATAATGTCCTTTGACTGATCTAAATATTGGGGTGGAAACGAGGACATCACCAATTCTATCTTGCCGGATGAAGAGAATTTTGCTTGAATTAAAATCAATATTATTTGATGGTGGATTTCGTCTGTTAACAAAGAATCCCAAGACAAAAATTAGTAAGCGGCGCAATAATATCTCGACGCGTTTTAGAAAGGAGTCTCTCATTCAAGCGGGATTCTCATCAAATTGAAGTGCATGAAGACGCCGATATAAGCCACTTTCTTTTGAAAGGAGTTCTTCGTGCGTTCCTATTTCGACAATGATGCCAGCATCGAGCACAATAATTCTATCACAATGAGCTATAGTTGAAAGTCTATGAGCAATGACAAAAGATGTTCGCCCTTCCATTAGACGATCAAGTGCATCCTTAACCATAAGTTCAGATTCCGTATCTAATGCAGAAGTGGCTTCATCTAACAACAATATTCTAGGATTGCGAAGAATTGCTCTCGCAATTGCAATACGCTGCCGTTGACCGCCAGAAAGCTGAAGACCACGCTCACCGACTTCTGTTTCATATCCTTTTTCCAGTTTCTCAATAAAATCATGTGCGTTTGCATCTTTTGCAGCTTGAAGTACTTCTTCTTTAGTTGCTTCAAGCCGGCCATACTGTATATTAGTAAAGACTGTCCCTGAGAATAGAATGACATCTTGCGGAACGATGGCTATCTGCCTTCTCAGTGAATACAGATCTACATCTTTTGTATTTATTCCATCGATATAAATATTTCCTTTTTGCGCTTCATAGAACCGTGGAATCATATTGACAAATGTACTTTTTCCCCCCCCACTTGGTCCGACAAGCGCTATCTTTTCGCCGCCTCTCACTTTCACATTGATGTCTTTTAATGCTTGAATATCATTGTTATAGGAAAATGACACATCTCGATATTCTACAGTTCCATTTGCAATCGTGATGGGATGAGCTGTCTGCGTGTTTGATTCTTTGGGTTGATCGAGTATCTCAAAAATATAACCGGCAGAGACAAGGGTTTTTTGAATCCTTGCCGCGCTCTCACCTAAAGCTTTTACAGGTTTTGCCAAGTTAATCATCAAGATAAGAAAGAAGAGCATAGTCTCGATTGTCATCGAACCCTTAATAAAAAGATATCCGCAAAAGATGACAAGCAAAGAAGCTGCAGTCGTATTGAACAATTCATTTGTCGGACTCAGCAATGCAGTAACCCGGACTATTTTCATTGAATAATGATAATTGGATTCTACCTTCTGCTTGAACGATTTTTTTTCCTTTTCCTCTCGCGTAAACGATTTTACAATGCGTATTGCCGAGATACGTTCTTGGATAAAAGCGGAGATTTCTGCTAGTGTGTTTGTGAGTGCATGACTATATGAACGAATCTTGTCGCCGAATTTGCGCGAGATTTCTCCGGAAAAAGCAAAAATAAGAATTGTCACTATCGCTAATTGCCAGTTTGTGTAGAATAATGCCGCTGCATAAACGAAAGTATAAACCAAGTTCTGTGCCATTTCGACGATAAGGGTGATTGATTGTTCGATATTATTCACGTCGTTTGTGATACGCGACATGATATATCCTGTTTTATTCTCGTCGAAGTACTTAATTGGCAGGACAACAATGCGGTCGAACAATTCAATTCTAAACCGCATCATAATCTTTTGCTGAACAGAACTCATCAAATATTCGCGTACATAAACGAAGGTTACTTTTATCAGAATGATTACAATAACTGCAAAAGCAAATTTATAGATCAGCTCAAAACTTTCTTGCTGTCCATGTATTGTGAATGAATAAAGTAGTTTATTGAAGAGGTTTAAGGGTACTTCTACTAATATCTCTTTGCCTAAGCGCACTTGCTGGCTGATTGTCTGTAGGATTTCAAATAGACGGGCAATTAGATATGCCGATGCAGTATCTGCAGAACTCATAATTGCAACCGATAAAAGACCGGCTACAATCCGCCATTTATACTTTAAAAAGTATTTAAGAAGTCGAAAAAAAATACCTGAAGGACTCATATTATTTTAAATAATACAATAAAATCGTCCGAATCGCAATTCATTGAAAAACCATCTTAATGTTGTACAGCATCTGCTGATGTACTACTTTTTGAATCATTAAAGTATTTTAAAATATTCTTGGTAACTTTTTTGCCAACAATTGTGAGGAGTTGTTCTTCGGTAGCAACTTGAACACCTTGTATAGAACCAAATGTTTCCAGCAACTTTTTGGCTCGTTTTTTCCCAACACCCTGAATCATATCAAGTTCTGTCTGAATAATTCTCTTTGTACGCACAGAGCGATGAAATGTGACTGCGAATCGATGAGCCTCGTCTCTAATTTGCTGCATCAATCGAAGTCCCGATGAAGTCCGAGGCAATTGAACAGACTCGTTCTGGTTTGGTAAATATACTTCTTCGAGTCGTTTCGCCAAACCAATAATCGGTACCGCATGAAGTTCTAATTTGTGCAGCACTTCGATTGCACTGGAGAGTTGTCCTTTTCCCCCATCAACCATGATGAGATCAGGAAGTATGCTCTTTTCCTGAAGAAGTCTTTCATATCTTCGTTCAACGACTTCTTGCATACTGGCGAAATCATTTGGACCTTCAACTGTACGGATTCTAAACTTTCGATATTCACTTTTCTTTGGTTTACCATCCTCAAATACGATAAGTGAAGCCACAGTGTCAGATCCTTGAATATTTGAAATATCAAAGCATTCAATTCTTCGTGGCGGCGCAATTAGATGGAGATCTCGCTGAAGCGCTTTGAGTGAATGAGGTATAATATCTCCGCGCTTGAGTCTCAATAATTCCAACTCATCTAACCAGAACTGCGCATTTGTGCGCACCAGTGCAACAAGTTTAACTTTATCTCCTGATTTTGGGAATTGCATATTTACTGGATGACCGCTCTTTTTTTCTAACCAATCTTGAATAATCTCCGTATTGCTTATCTCAGCGGATAAAAACATTTCAGGTGGAATATCCTCCTGTTCAAGATAATAACGCTCAAGAACAGCCTCTAATAGCTCGCTAAAGGGCTTTCCAGAGGTATTTGAGAGATAAATATGCTGACTCCCGATCATTTTGCCTTCTCTCATCTTGAAAATAACAGCGCATGCCTCATCATCTTTAGAAACAAGCGCAATAATATCACGATCTGTTTCCGTTGAATCTACTATCTTTTGCTTTTCTGAATATACATTGAGCGCATTCATTCGATCCCGAATTATTGCTGCTTCTTCAAATCTTGATGCATCGGCAAGAGCATCCATCTCTTTTTTCAGTGATTCAATTACAATTTTTGTTTTTCCACGAAGAATTTGTGCCGCTTGATTAATCAACGAATTGTAATGCTCTTGTGAAACATATGCTTCACACGGGCCTTCACATTTTTTGATGTGAAAATCGAGACACACTTTAAATTTATTCTTCTTGATCGATTCTTCCGTTAAGTCAAGGCTGCAACTGCGAACCATAAAAAGATCTCTTACTGTTTTAAGCGCACTACGCATGGATTTTACATCAGTATAAGGACCGAAGTAGCGAGCACTAGACGTCTTGTGCCGCGTTACATAAACACGCGGGAATGGCTCTTTTGTGATAGCAATGTAGGGATAACTCTTGTCGTCTTTTAGAAGGACATTATAACGCGGCTTAAGCTGTTTAATTAGATTGGCTTCAAGAATTAGCGCTTCAATCTCACTGTCTGTAACTGTGAGTTCGACATCGACGATTTTAGAAATCATCGCATCAATTCGGAGATCAGCTATTCGAGATTTATGGAAGTATTGTCGAACTCGATTGCGTAAGTTTTGCGCTTTGCCGACATAGATGATCTTACCATCAATATTCTTAAACTGATACACACCTGGTTTAGTTGGCAACGCTTCGATCTTTTCAAGCAACGAAAGATCTACCCCAGGAAGTGTGATTGTTGAATTATTCATTTTATCAGACATAAATAAATTATGATTATGTCGTGAATGCAATATCTCAATTAACGCCATCAAACAACCGATAGCTCACCGATATTCTTTTATAACACTTCGACGATAAAGTGCAAAGAGATCTCCTATCGATGCAAACGCAACTCCAATCAAAACAAGTACTGATCCTATGTACACATCGTTCGTGATTTTTTCTTCCATTACTATAACACCAATGACAATAGCAATGACTGGTGTAATGAATGCTGAAAGAGAGAGAATAACAGCTTCGACGTACTTTACTAGCCAAAAGTAAATCACAAATGTGATTACAGTACAGAAAATGGAAAGATATACGATGGATCCAATAGATTGTGTATTGAAAATTAAATTTGAATAATCTTCAAAGACAAAACTTGCAGCAAATAATGGTAATGCACTTAAAGACATAGAACAGAAATTTAGAGTCACCGGATGCGCATTTTCACCTAATCGCCGCAGAGATACTAAACCAAATGCCTGAATGATTGCCCCTACGATAATAGCTACCATTCCGTATAATATTTCGGCGTTGAAATCAGAAAATCCATTGTTGAAAATAAATATCACGCCAAGAAATCCGATTACTATCCCGATTATTCTCACAAGTGTGATTTTTTCATTTGGAAGTAGAAAATGTGAAACTAACGCAACCCAAAAAGGATAAGTAGCAAAGAGAACAGAGGCGAGTCCGGAACCTACTTTAAGTTGACCCCAATAAATTAGCACAAATGGAATAGTAAACGATGTTAAACACATGATAAGTACAAGCATCCAAAACTTTTTTCCCATCGGAACCGTGAGATGCTTCACGAAAACAATAAATCCAAGTATAATACTTGCAAGAGTAAAACGAATTCCAAGGGATAGAAGTGGTGGGATTGTCTCAATACCAATTTTTACCGCTGCCCAAGATGATCCCCAAATGAGGCAGATGACAATAAAGCCAAGTAATACTTTTAGTCGAACTGACATCGGTTGACTCAATTATCTCTTACTGCTATATCCAAGTTGGCGCAGCATGGCCTCGCTTTCTCGCCACTTTTCCTTCACTTTTACATGAAGTTCAAGGAATACAGCACGCTGTAGAAATCCCTCAATTTGGATTCGCGCGGATGTGCCTACACTCTTGAGCGCTTCCCCTTTCTTGCCTATGATGATTCCTTTTTGTGAATCGCGTTCTACAATAATGTCGGCGCTAATAAAAGTTTTTCCTGACTCTCGTTCCTTGAATTCACGAATTTCTACTGCTGTGGAGTACGGAATCTCTTCGCTAAACTTTTCAAACAATTGTTCTCTAATAAATTCTGCCACAAAGAACCGTTCAGGTGATTCACTGACAATATCTTGTGGATAAAGAGCTTCATGTTCTGGTAAGTACTGAATCAGCGATTGTACAACGGCATCCAAATTATCGTGTCGCAAAGCTGAAATAGGAATAATTTCTTTGAAGTGACTGAGTTTGGCAAATGTTGCTATCATAGGTAGCAGATCCGCTTTATTAACTTTGTCTGCTTTATTAATTATGAGAAGCATCGGTTTTGTTTTACCTAGCGGCAGAATGCGTTCGCTTACTTCGATCGGCAAATCAGTTCCTCGTGATGTTTGTGTCATAACGAGAACGACATCTGCTTCTGCAAGAGCGCTTTCGGCACTCTTTACCATTTCCTTATGCAGAAGATATTTAGGTTTGAGCAATCCAGGTGTATCTAAAAAAATAATCTGAGCATCTTCCCTACTGAGAATTCCGAGTACACGCTGACGAGTGGTCTGAGGTTTATTGGTAACAATAGAAATCTTTTGCTCTAGTAAAGCATTCAGAAGCGTAGATTTTCCAACGTTTGGTTCACCAACAATAGCAACGTATCCGGTTTTATAATTTGGTTTTATTGTTTCCATATTTCTTGACAAAAAAGCGTTCCATCAGTTTATTTAATGATAGAACGCTCAAAGGCACATATTCTAATTAGTCTATTGATCAGAGTCACACAAATCACACAGCATCTTCACCGGATTCTTCAGTTCTAATTCTAATAACATCTAACACAGGCGAAATAAATATTTTTCCATCTCCGACCTGTCCAGTTTTTGTTACCTTAACGATTGTCGATAAAACTTGTTCCACCATTGAATCTTTTACAACAACTTCTACTTTGATCTTTGGTAGGAAATCAACAATATATTCTGCACCACGATAGACTTCCGTATGTCCTTTTTGCCTACCGTAACCTTTTACTTCTGTCAGCGTCATGCCTTTGACACCAATCTCAGATAATGCTTCATGCACATCTTCAACTTTGAATGGACGAATAATTGCTTCAATTTTTTTCAATGCACAATGCTCCATAAATTAGTTTACAATTATCCACCATGACAATTCTTATACTTCTTACCGCTTCCACAGGGACAAGGATCGTTTCTTCCTATTTTAGGACCAACTCGTATTTGCTGTACTTTTTGTCCACTTGCTGGCTGCTGTGCTCTTTGCTGTCCATCTCCGGAAGTAATAGGTTCTTTATTAGCTGCAAATCCAGCACCGGTTGCAGAGTCGTGAGTCAATACCATATCTTCATGGCGCGTTTGCCGCCGTCCGCGCTGCATTGGCATTTGTTCTGGTCGTTCCGGATATAATTTGAAAACCATATTGAGCACATCGGTTGCAATCAATTCCATTAACTCGATAAACATTTTGAAGGCTTCACCTTTGTACTCAACCAATGGATCTTTCTGCCCATAACCGCGCAAGTGAATGCCTTCCTTAAGGTCGTCCATCTCGCGAAGGTGATCCCGCCATTTGTTATCGATTACTTGAAGCATCGCCATTTTCTCAAGCATCGTCATGAATTCCGCGCCAATTTGTTCCTCTTTACGGCGATAAAAATTCTCTGTTGCTTTTATAATTTCATCTGCAACGCCCGTCTCGCCAAGAGCTTGGAACTGTTCCGGTGTCATATTCAGATCAGTAAGAAAGCGAGCGCGAATTTCATTTCGTAATCCTTCAATATCACCTTCGTGATAATATTCTTGTACCAATTTGTCAACGGCATCACGCAGCATATCAAAAATATCATCACGTAAATGTTCACCTAACAAAGCATGACGCCTGCGTGCATAAATTACTTCACGCTGCTGGTTCATCACATTATCATATTCCAGCAAACGTTTTCTGATGCCGTAGTTGTTCTCTTCAACCTTTCTTTGGGCACGTTCAACAGAGCGGGTGATCATCGGATGCTGAATAACTTCTCCCTCCTTCAAACCCATGCGTTCCATAATTTTTGCGATGCGTTCGCTGCCGAACAAGCGCATTAAATCATCTTCGAGTGAAAGATAAAATCGCGATGAACCTGGATCGCCTTGACGTCCCGCGCGCCCGCGTAATTGCCGATCAATGCGTCTTGCTTCATGACGTTCAGTACCTACGATATGCAATCCGCCGGTATCTTTAACTCCCGGACCAAGTTTAATATCTGTACCTCGTCCAGCCATGTTTGTAGAAATTGTGACAGCGCCCGGCAATCCGGCATGAGCCACAACTTCAGCTTCGCGTTGATGTTGCTTCGCATTTAAAACGTTGTGCGGAATACCTTTGCGTTTAAGCATTCGGCTGATGGTTTCTGAAACGTCGACGCTCGTAGTTCCGACCAATATTGGCCGTTGAATCTTTCGCATCTCTTCAATTTCAGTAATGACTGCGTTGTACTTCTCACGCCTTGTTTTGAAGACTTGATCATCATGATCTTCGCGAACCATGGGTTGATTTGTTGGAATAACAACAACATCGAGCTTGTAGATGTCATAGAATTCCCCAGCTTCAGTTTCGGCTGTACCAGTCATACCGGCAAGTTTCTTGTACATCCTAAAATAATTTTGAAGTGTTACAGTCGCAAGTGTTTGAGTGTCACGTTCCACTTTAACACCTTCTTTTGCCTCTATAGCTTGATGCAATCCTTCTGAATAACGTCTTCCCGATAAAAGACGGCCTGTGAATTCATCGACAATCATAATCTTGCCATCTTCTGAAACAACATACTCAACATCCTTTTCATACAAAGCATATGCTTTCAGAAGTTGATGGATTGTATGAATTCGATCATTTCGATCTGCAAATAATTTATTTGCGTCGTCTTTTCGTTTCTGCTTTTCTTCGATTGAAAGCGATGCGTCGCCTTCTATCATGCTTAATTCAGTTCCTATGTCTGGAATGATAAACAAATCTTTATTGTTGCCGGGGTATTCCTTCGCAAGGAATTCTCTTCCTTTTTCTGTAAGATCAACAAGATGCGATTTTTCATCGATGCTAAAATATAATTCGTCGTCAATTTCATGCATTCTCGCACTTTGATCCTGCATATACTCATGTTCGGTTTTTTGGGTGAGTGTTTTGTTAGATGGTTCAGCGAATAGTTTTAAAAGTTTTTTATTCTTCGGCAGACCGCGCTGTGCACGCAGCATTTGTACACCGGCTTCTTCTGTCCTATTTTGCTGCAGGAACAATTCTGCGTCGGATGTAATCTTTGCAACATAATTCTGTTGTGCCCTGACTAACCGTTCGATATATGGTTTCATTTCATCAAACTTATGATCTTCACTTGCTACTGGCCCGCTAATAATGAGAGGCGTTCGCGCTTCGTCAATCAGCACAGAATCCACTTCATCAACAATGGCGTAGTTATAGGGGCGCTGAACCATTTCTTCTGCATTCACCACCATATTGTCGCGCAAATAATCAAAGCCAAATTCATTATTTGTGCCGTATGTAATATCAGCGGCATATTGAATGCGACGCTGATGGGGATCCATGTTTTGCAGAATGCAGGCTACCTTCAATCCTAAAAATTCAAACACCTTTCCCATCCACAAACTATCACGAAGCGCAAGGTAATCATTCACGGTAACAATATGAACACCGCGTCCTGATAGTGCGTTAAGATATGTCGGCATTGTGGCTACGAGCGTCTTTCCTTCTCCTGTCGCCATTTCCGCGATTTTTCCCTTGTGCAGAACAACACCGCCCATTAATTGAACATCGAATGGTACCATATCCCAGACAACTTTATTGCCAGCAACATCCCAAGTTTGCCCTACAAGACGTCGGCATACGTCTTTGACGACTGCAAAAGCTTCTGGCAGAATTTCATTCAAGACTGCTTCAATCTCTTCGTCAAGCCGTTTATTCAGTTCATCAATCTTGGCATAAAGTGATTCATGTTCTTCAAAGGATTTAGATTCCTTTAGCGTAACCTTGATCTGTGTAATTTCATCTTCAATATCTTTCGTGCGCTCGTGTATTTTTTGGCGAAACTCTGTAGTTTTTTCACGAAGTTCATCGTCGGTGAGCTGTTGAAGTGAAGCAGTGTGTGAATTAATCTCGTCAACTATAGGATATAAATCCTCTACATCACGTTCATGTTTAGAGCCAAAAAGGTTTTTAAAGAATTGAAGCATATTTTCATTCCAATATTTTTACGGGTTTCATAGTCAATATATTCTTTTTTCGATGAGATAGCAAGGTAACGCAAATTGCAGCGGTTCTTGCATTTTAGACGTTTTAAGATGAAATTCACTTAGTTTATGATCAATAGAAAACAAATTTATTCTCTCATATTTGTTCTTGCAGGGACATTACTTGGTTGTGTAGCAACTCGTCCAGTTGTCTCTCATTCAGTTAAATCTCCTTTAGTTATATCTTCTCCTGTTACATCTCATCCAGATCCTTTGAAACAGTTGCAAAATAGCATCAACTCTATTCTTTCGGATTCCATTTTCATATCTACAATTGCTAGCATCAAGGTTGTATCGATCGACAGCGGAGATGTCTTATATGAACATGAGAGCAAACCTTTGATGAACCCAGCTTCAAATATTAAACTGATTACATCTGCCGCCGCTTTGTCCATACTTGATACAAATTATCAGTATAAAACTTCTGTATTTGTGAATGATACTATAAAAGAGAGCGGCGTTATCCCAAGTATTTATCTGAAAGGATACGGAGATCCGAATTTAACTACTTCAGATTTGGATTCTTTAGCTTTTACAGTTCGTCAATTGGGAATCACCGCTATTAATAATATTATTGTGGATGATTCTTTTTTTGATGATAATTATTGGGGAGTCGGCTGGACTTGGGATGATGAATCTGACGCCGATGCGCCGTATATTAACGCGCTTTCAGTCAATAAGAATTGCATCAGGATTAATATTATAGCAAATTCAAATGACATTTCAATTTCTATTGAACCAAATACAGATTTCGTCACAGTATTAAATAAAGCGAAAATTGTTCTTGATAGTATTCACATACCCTTGAAAATCAGGCGTCTGGCTTTAAGCAATGCAAATACCATTATAATCGATGGAGATATTTATCGTTATAGTCGAATTACAAAGAGAATACCTCTCCGCCGTCCCGAATTCTATGCAGGTACACTTTTCAAAGAATCACTTCGGCATACCGGCATTTCTGTATCTGGAGATGTTGTAAGCGGTGTAGTTTCAAACGAAATGCATGAAATTACGCGACACTACCAATCGATAACAAAAGTAGTCGAAAACATGAATAAGCAAAGTGATAATCTTTCTGCAGAAAATACCCTAAAAGTTTTAGGAGCTTTAAATAATTGCATCCCCGGCTCTGCAAAAAGTGGAGTGTTTATAGAAAAGAGATTCCTTTCCGATTTAGGAATGGATACAACAAAGCTTTCTATTGTTGATGGATCAGGTGTTTCTCGTTACAACCTGTTAAGTGCCGACCAACTAGTACAATTTCTCATGGCAATGAGCAAGCAACCGCGCTTGTTTCGGAAGTTCTATAATTCTCTTTCAGTTGCCGGTATTGATGGAACAATATCAGATCGAATGAGTAACTATCCGGCTTCCGGCAATCTGAGGGCAAAAACTGGAACTCTCAATGGTGTGAGTTGTTTATCTGGATATGTTCAAACCCGCGATGGCGAAATGCTGGCATTTGCAATGATAATGCAGAATTTTATTTCTTCAACTTCCGATTATTGTCAAGCACAGGATAGAATAGGCTCTTTGCTCGCAGGGTTCAGTAGAACTATGATTACACAAAAAGGTTCGGCAAAATAAGACGTTCAATGAATATTCAAAGCTATTTCCTTTCCCAATCCATACATCTTGCATAAATGAGTAAAGCTATGAATCAATCAAACGGATCTTCTTTTGGGTTGTATGAAGCAACCCGCATTCTTGCTCCCGGTTTCTACTTTGCCTCTCTTTGCACTTTGTTCTTCTACGCTTTTTTGTCTCGTTATTTTCTTCTTCCTACTAATCAAGGTTATTTAGTTATCCTTTTTTTATTCTTAGTGATTGTCTCCGGATTAACAATGTATGCGAAAGAAACCACAAAACGCCGGCGTGCTTTTGTAGAAAATCAGCCAAGCGCATTTCTGCAAGATATTGCCCGTCGCCACTCTGCCACGCAAATGTTGAACGATGCCGAAGCTCGCCAGCTATATTTTTATATTTTGAATCATTTTATACCATCCGCATTTCATGAAAAAGTGTTCTTCTTCGGCACGGTATATCATATTATGATTCAAATACGCCGAACTTCATTTTGGTTTGCCATTCTTTCGCTTATTTGTCTTGCAGTTCAGATTGCTACAGGTGCCGCACTTATGGAACAACAAGGATTGATTTCTTTCTGCATATTCATTTGGTTGATTTATCTGCTGAACGTAAAATACAATAAAGCCGATAGGAAAATGCAAGAAAATTATCTGGATCAAATTTTTTGGCTCCAAATGAATGAAGATCTCATTAAGGATCTTTTCAAGAAATATGAGCTTTCAAAGAAAAGCACTATTTCATGAAAACACGCACTTGGTTTCAAACCATCATTCGGATTGATGAAAAATATCAAGATTTACTTGTTGGGCTGCTGGCTCTTATTGGCTTTACAGGTTTTGTTCAGGAAGAAAAAATTCTTAAAAGTATTATTCCTAAACAAAAATGGAATAATACTTTTAAAAATAAATATGAAGAAATACTTGATAATTTTAGGATTGAATTTTCTTCCCTTGATCTTTCGTATTCCGGTTCAATAATACACGAAGAGAACTGGAATAAGAAATGGGAAAAGCAAACTGGCATTGTGGAGGCAACACCTAATATCATTATAAAACCTTCATGGAAGAAATTGCCGAAGCGGCATTCCAACAAATTATTACTTCATATTGATCCCAAAATGTCTTTTGGAACTGGACATCATGAAACAACACGATTAAGTCTCAATTTACTTGAGCAGTTTCTGGAGCCGCAAATGTCGGTTCTTGATTTCGGTACGGGTACTGGTGTTCTCGGTATTGCCTGCATCAAGCTGGGCGCAAAGTCAGTCTTTGCAGTTGATAATGATGAGTGGGCAATTGAAAACACAAAAGAAAATGTGAAAAGGAATGGTGTTAGCAAACAAATGGTTGTTAAATTAGGAAGTATCAGCATTATTCCACAACTCAAATTCAATCTTATTGTAGCGAATATAGATTTCCGCACTATCTCGAAATTCATTTCATCACTCACCTCACGAGTACGAAAACACGGCATAATCATTCTTTCTGGGATTCTCACAAATGACCTTCCTGTATTACTCAAATCATTTGCAAAGAATGCACTCGTTCCTTTAGAAACTGTCGCCGAGAACGAATGGACTTCTATAGCACTGCGCCGAATGTGAAAATGCGTCTTGCTTCCATAGACATAGGAACGAATACTGTTTTAATGCTCATCGCTGATATTCAACGTAATGGTTCACTTAATGTTGTGAAAGACGAACATTTCATCGGTAGACTCGGTAAAGGTGTTGATGAACATGGAATCATTCAAAAGGAAACCTTCCATCGTATTCATGATATCCTTTCCCAGCTTAAAAATATTGCTGACTCTTTCGATATTAAACGTATTTCAGCATGTGGAACAAGTGCACTCCGTGACGCTGAAAACCGTCAAGAGTTTATTGATTTCATCAAAGAAAAGCTCGCTATTGAAATACGAATACTTTCCGGAAAAGAAGAAGCAGAATTAACATATCTAGGTGCTGTTTCTGAATATCTGTCTAGTGCTGATTCTAAAAACTATGCCGTGTTAGATATCGGCGGTGGCAGTACGGAGATTGTAATAGGTTCGGGGGCTCGTGTAACATCATCTAACAGTATAGACATTGGAAGTGTGCGGCTTACTGAAAGAATATTGAAAAATAATCCTCCGAGCGACATCGCATTGATGAACGCAGGCAGGCTTGTTCGAGATTATCTTCAAAAAATTCAATCACTTTTACCAACAACAAATATTATCGGTGTTGCAGGCACATTAACAACATTAGCTGCGCTTGATCTTCGGATTCCAGAGTTTGATAAAAATCTCGTTAACCGGCATACACTAACTATAGAGGCAATTGATAGAATATTTCAAGAACTCAGGCCGCTCACGCTAGATCTATTGAAAAGCTATCCGCAAATACACCCATCACGCGCAGACATTCTTCTGGCGGGAATTATTATTCTTAGAGAAACACTGAGGAAAGTGAATTTATCAAAAATAACTGTAAGTGATCGCGGATTGCGCTATGGCATTGTTCTAAGAACCGCACAAAATCTTTTCAACGATTCCATCTAAATCTTTTTTTATTTTTGTCTATTCCAACGTTCTTTTGCGATGTCTCGCATTATCTCTCTAAGATTTTTATTGAAGTTTCGTTCGAATACCACGTATTCAGCAACCTGTTTTATAGAAATGACATCCTTAAGCTCTTCAAGAAATTTTGAACGTGTTTCTACGATTTTTTCTTCACTCATTCCAATATCTTTTATCGCCCGTTCTATATCTGAATTATTTGCATTGGATTTGCTTAACATTTGGAGCTGATCGATGAGTTCATTATGATCTTTTTGGATAGCGCGCAGAGTTTCTTCAAATTTATTATAACGAGCAAAGAATCGGATAGTAGTTTCTTCATCCATTTTTAGTACTTCCATAAGACGTACTTTTTTGAATTGTTCAATGCGTTCTGCTGCAGGGCCCCGTGCTGGCAGTTGATCTTGAGCAATAACATTTGAGGATATTACCAACATAACGATAAAAACAGCTTGTACATATTTCATAATATATTCCTTTCAGAAAGCCCGGATAATACTTGGTCAACTTGTTCTCCGTCTAAATCAGAAATCATCGCTTCAATATCCATATCTGCGACTTCTTCGTTCTCGATTTGCTTTGATATTGCCGATTTTAGAAAGCGACCACTTTGTAGATGTTCTGCAACTCCAACAGCGGCAACTTCTTGATTTGGTGATAGCGATAATCCTGCATATTCCCTTTCAACAGCTTGCACTACTTCATCCTCATTTAAATCCTTCACTGCTTGATGAAGTTTTTCGGTTTGTTCAGCTTCAGATAACGATTCTTTAGGCATTCGAATTAAAAAAACAGCAAGGAAAACAGACACTGCAATCGGAAGAACAATCTTGGCTGCACCATAGCCGTAATGCCAGATAGACTGCTGATGAGAGCCAAGACGTTCCCTGACTCGTGGAAGAATTGTAGAATAATATATAGACGTTGGCACTTTGTCATGGTTCTTTTTCAAGGCTATATCTGTTGCCAACAATTCAATATATTGATTATTGCAATCTGAACATTTCCGTAAATGCTGCTCTACTCGTATTCGTTCCTGTTCACTTAATCGGTTTGTAATATAATCCATTAAATCATATTTAATATGTTCTGTGTGCACGACTTACATATTCTCCAATTTTCTTTGCAGCATGGAAATAATTAGCTTTGAGTCCGCCTACCGATGTCTTTAGAATTAACGCTATTTCTTCGTACGATAATTCTTCATGATATCTGAGGATAAAAACAGCTTTTTGTTTCTCTGGAAGTTTTGAAATTGCTTCTTCTATCAGTTTTTGTTGTTCATCTTTTTCGAAAATTGCATCAGGTTGATCATTTACATCGTCTGCGGTCTCAAAGAACTCATCAATTCGGATAAAATCTCTGATGCGCTGTTTCCGAAGTACATTCAGCGCTATATTGACAGTAACGCGATACAACCATGTATAGAAACCTGATTCTCCTCTAAATAATTTTAATGCGCTATATACTTTCACAAATACTTCTTGAACGATATCATCCGCATGATCATGATCGTTCACAAACCTGCGTGCAATCCAATATACTTTTTCTTGATATCGTCTTACCAATTCATTAAAAGATGTCTCATTGCCTTTTTGAAACAATTCGACAAGTTCAAGGTCATTGGAGTCAGTCATCTATACCAAATCATTTCAAATATTTGACAATTTTATTTGGTAGAAGTTTAATTTGAACTTGCGAAATCCTGCTTGTTACCATATTCCGACTTTTGCACCGAGTGTAAATTCAAATTGCCGCGCAACATTTTGCGAGGGAGAGGCATCGTCGATCAATGTATGTACTTGAGCTTTTCCATCAATAAAAACATCACGTAATGGCTGATAGTGAACTTTTATACCAAATGTTCGTTCTAAGTGTAATGTTCCATCTAAAAAGGAAAATCCCTCTTGATTTCCTGTGTATTGATCTTGAATTGGCATTGGACTTCCCTTGCGAAATACTTCATTAAAGGCAGACAATTTTAACTGCCGAATTGGACGATAGGTTAATGCCAGATAGGCATCGTCGGCATTTTGTCCGATCCAGCTTCCAAGAACATAGCCATTGTTTGTATAGGTTGCCGAAGGATATTTGTGGGAATATACTCCAGGATTACATCGTGTATATTCTGCTGTCAATTCTATATTCTCAATAAGAAGATCGTAAGTGTGTCCACCGATTGTAAGGGCGATTTGTCTTCGTGAGTCGTTTGAGTCAAAAAGCTTGTCGGTATTCAACTCATCGATAAAAAGAGAGAAATAGAGATTCGTCTTGTTGATGATATTAAGATCAAGGCTTCCAAAAATCTGACAATTATCTTTATCGCCGTTGTAATGTTCCCCCGCCTTAAAGAACATGACCGGAATGAGATACATCAGTTCTGGTCCACGATCACTATATACGATTGATTCTCCTAACGAAAAATCAATACCCTTCCAGAGCATCATTTCAATTTGGTGTGCGGCAATGTATTTTGTATGATCGACCTCTCGAAGAGAAAAAAATCCATTGTAACTCACATAATAACTTTTTACGGAATCTATAACATTTGAATTCAATTCACCATGAAAATAAACGAAGTCAATACCATCAGCAATCCGCAGACGCATTTTCAATTGTGGATACGATGGAGCTTTATTGGATAAAATTACATTTCCGTTTTCACCGTATCCCCAGATGTTATTCATTTTTTCTAAAGAGAATGCGAATGCCCCTACCTGCCATGAGAATTGAGCATCAATTTCATCATAATCCACTTCTGGTGGATTCGGATCAGACAACGGAACAATATCTAACGAGTAAGATGGAAGTTTAAATGCGCCGCCTCCTGAATTGACAATGCCTTTTGCTGGTGTATTAGATCGATAACAATTAAGATTACTTCCCCATTGCTTATTATCATCAATGTTAAAATAAAATCCAATATTATTAAAAGCATAGCCGTAGAATTTTAAATCTTTTGTACTCAAAGTATTCTTTAATCCGCCGTCATTTTCTGCAGTAAGAGCATATCCAATATCCAGATTGATAATTCCTTGATCTATTTCTTTTGAAAAAAGATGCCAGCGCGTTTCACTCGGTTCTGGATCGCCGGCAAGTGAGAGCAGTTCATAATTAAATTCTGTTTTATAAAATTCATAGGTCGCACGCTCAAGAGATGTCATTACCTCATGGAATGTCTCAAGTTCTTTGAGTTGCTTTGCGAGGTACATTCGGCTTAGTGGTTTTGCAGCATCTTGATAATTTGATAAATATCCTTTTGCATCCATACGTTTTAAAAAATCATAAACCTCATTGGAAGTCGGAAGATAGATGGCTTGCGCCTGCATAATTATCGATACAAGAATCATCGCAATACAAGTGACAAGTATTTTCTTCTTCATACTAGATTCTCCGGTAACATTGTCTGTCGGTATATCAGTTTTTCCATAAATCCTTCCATGAATCTATTTCCTCAATTTTTGGATAATGTTTTGACGCTTTTCCAGTTAAAATATATTTTATATCAGAATAGATATGAAACGCAACTGTCGAGAGCAAATGCTTTTCTAACCTTCGCGAAGAGACTAAAGCGTGCGCATTTTTGTTTATTGTGCATATACCCAAACATGATATTCTTCTGCTTAGATCAAGATCTTCCACAATACCAAAATCTTCACGGAAACCTCCAAGTATTTTGAATGCTTCCCGCCGATACGCTACACATATTCCTGGAAATAATGACAATCCAAAAAAATTGAATGCGCGAACCAAACAATAAGTACCTCGATATACAAATCGCGGCATCATTCCGCCATCGCTTGGTTCAGCAATTCCCGTCATACCAATGACTTCTGAATTTTTAAATACTTGATGACATTGAAAAAGGAAATCTGATGACAAAGTAGCATCGGCATCTACAAAGACGAGAATATCTCCACACGCACACTGCGCGCCTGCATTCCTGCCGTATGCAATTCCTCTTCGATCGTTTATAATAACTCTATCGGCATATTGGCGTGCCTTCTCAACAGTACGATCTTTCGAATGTGCATCAGAAAGAATAATTTCGTAATTTGCTTTTTCATAATTCTGCTGTACTATGGAGCGAAGACATTGTTCAATACATCCTTCTTCTTGATATGTTGGGACAATAATTGATAATTCCATTTCTTCGCTCTACCGTATCTTTGCGAGTTTCTGTATTGCCTCTTTTGTCACTCCATTACTTTTAGCGATAATTTTATAGAAATAAACTCCATTTGCTATTTCGTCACCATCTTTATCTAATCCATCCCAATATATTTTATTAAAACCAATTTTACAGGAAGTTTTCATGTCTTGAATTAATCGACCTGCAATCGTGTATATTTTTATGGATACTTCATCAGGATTCATTGGGTCCATAATTTTAAATGTGAAATCGGTTGATCTGATAAATGGATTGGGAAAGTTATAGACATCGCTTAATATAAATTCTCCAGAGACGTTTACTAACAAAACAACTGTATCAGAAGAGTTACCTGATACATCTTTTGCGTATATCTGTATAGTGCTTTCGCCGTCCGGTAATTCAGGAGTCCAATTAATTTTTGCTTCGCCGGGAGATGTTGTAGCCAATAATTCTGCAGTGCCAGGAGTAAAATACACACGTTCGTTATTTAAATGAATTATAAAATTCGCTGTATCGGCTGGTGTTATGATTAATGGGTTATTATCTGTATAACGAATACTAATTTCAGGATGTTTTCTGACATAATCGCCATTGTTAATTTGGGCACCATCAAAAGTAATTTGCAGCACTGGTCGAACCGTATCAGGTTGAACAACATATGATATTGCGACACTATTATTATCTTTCGTTTGCTCGGCCAAACTATCCAAAGGATCAATCTTTAAGATAAAAGTATGGTTCCCCCTTTTTCCTTTACTGGAATATGTATATGAAAATGCAATAGAATCTTCTGCTGGAATTTCAGCGAACTTTTGAGATTGTAGTACAATATTCAAACCAGATTCATCTGTTAATAATTGGACGGTAACATTTTCAGCTGGATGGGAACTTACGTTATAAATTTTTGAGCTGAACGTTATTGACTCTCCCTCCATCACTTCAGATCGACTGATGGAACTCGATTGTTCAGAAACGACTAATTCTGTTGGTGGGATTACTGATAACTTCCAACTTTTAATCGAAGGATTCAATTGATTTGTAGTTTGTAATGTAAATATTACATTGCCTTCTTTATAAGCTATTGTATTTTTATTCTGCGGAATTGGTAAGCTACTATTAGAAAATAAAAGAATCGTATCAATCGCATTACTGTAACGAGTACCAACGAATTGCGTTTGTATTTTTGCTCCAGTTGGAATTGAACCTACTAATGAAAAAGCGGAAACATTCGAGATTGGACCGAATGTTTGCGTGGAAATGATTCCCGAATATTCTTTCTTGATATATGTTGTATCTGCAATTGCAGGACCAGTAGTTTGCGGCATATATTTTTCAGGTACGCTTCCGATTATAGCTCCTTTCCGTCCTATAATTGCCCAAGAATCCCTCCACGACAATTTATCAATATAAATACTGCCAATGGATTTGAATGCATCACGAGTGGATTGTTTTAGATTATTTGAACCTTCATCCACAATTACATCTATAACAAGTGAACCATTAGCAATCGAAGACAGAAATTGTGTCAACGAATCTGATTCGTCAGCATTATTCGATACATCAAATCTTCTTCTAGAAACGATAGAGTAATTGTTTGTATCGAGTACAACAAGATTATGCCCCGTCCCAAATATTGGCGAAATGATATTACTCCCGTTCAATTCAATACTTCCTGTTCTTCCATCACTATAACCAGCAGAAATTGCTTGTATTAAATTTTTTGTATCGGCAATACTCACGCCAGATGGCAAATATTCTGCTTGATAATAATTATTGCTCTTCCAACTAATTGAATCTGACTGCCCTAATGCAAATGTAGATGAGTCGCCAAAGAAGAATGATCCAGACGTCCAATTTGTATCGCTTTGTTGCTGTCTTATTCTCCAATAGTATCGTTTTAGTTTTTGAAGCGTGCTGATATCCAACGATGTAGAATATTCCTTCATTAACATCTGTGTTCTTTTCGCAGTTGAATAATTTTCTATTGTATCAATTTCAAAGTCAGCCATTCTATTTGTTGAAGTTTGTGAATTTGTTGGATTCAGAAATATTATTTTTGAAAACCACGAAGAGCTAATCGAAGTTGGTTGAAGAATAATAAAATCTGTAGTGACAATATTAAAATAATAGTTCGCAGTATTATCAAGTTTTGATGATTCAACGATAAGTCCCAATGGATCCAATACAACTTGTAGTTGATGCTCACCAGCACGCTTTAGTATTGGAACGTTGATATACAATGTATCATAATCAATCGGACATTTTCGCCGAACATTCCAAGAGGCAACATTTGCATCCTTATAAAATTGTTTGATTGAAATAGTTATGCTGTCATTAATAAACGCCCCTGAGTTACCATAGATAATCACAAAACGTGCACTATCTTTATCCATGGTAATTGGTGAAATCAATGGGTAGATATTCTTTTGAGTGATAAACAAATTTGGATAAAGCGGTTTGGTGCTGTCTTTTCTTATATATATTGGATATGAGTAGAGATTGTTATCTTTGTATAATTCCGCTATTAATGTATCCGGATCAATTGTAATTTGAATAGTCCTCTTACCATATCCAAGAGAAGTGTTATAGAGAACAGAATCTAATTTATATGCTTGCGGCTTCAATGAATCAACGACGGTATTTGATATCAACTCATTGTTATTGTTTTCCCATAAAGAATTGACGCGAACACTAAACATTTTAGCAGTTACGCCGCCCACATTGTAAACTCGATATTTAATTATTAATTTTTGCCCTTGTAAAACTGTGTCATTGGCGCTAATTTCTCTTTTAAGATTTCCGTTTTCTGTAACATAACTTTCTACAACTTGGTAGTTTGTCCCTAATTCCGCCAATTGGTTGTAATTTATAGCGATTGAATTAATTGACGGTGAAATCCGTCCTAATCCTCTTCTAAGTTCACCTGAAAGCTTAATAAACGGATATTGCCGGGTATCTATTTTTGACAAGTCTATTATTGAATCTGCCAATGTTACCTTATTTAAAGTATCGATAGTACTATTCGTTTTAACTCCTAGTACAGTAAATATGACAGTACTTGAAGCAGGATTAAAATATCGTATTTCAGCATTCTTCCAACTTGCAACTGGACCAATATTTTCAGTTTCGAATGTTCCACTTGCGTTCTGAATGGCTATAGTAGTATCGATTGAAGTCGTATGACCATTGTAGCGTTTAGCATATTTTTCAGGAACACTGCCTGCAGCCGCCCCCCTCCAACCAATCATAGCCCATGAATCGGCAGTTCCAACACTGTCAATATAGATACTGCCGTATTGTTTTAATGCCGTTTTTAATGTCGTAGGGAAATAAGCAGAACCATAGCTCGCAACATCATTTGCAATCGCAACAATAACAAGATTACCAGCGCTTAATGTGTCAAGCATATTGATAAAATCTGTCGACACAGTTAAATTTGCTAGAACATCAAACCTATAATACCATTTAAATTCATACGTTGATGCATCAAAGATACAGACATGAAATCCTCGCAAAGTATTTTCGGGAATATAATTTATGCCGTTTTTACTTATAACTGCGGTATTTCCGTCATTAAATCCGCCTGAAATTGCACTTAATGTAATTTTTGTTGTATCTATAATGAGTTGATTATTAATTATTTTTATTCCATTAGTTTTCAAGCCAAGAAATGAAACACTATCGTTTAAGAAATAATTATCTGTCTTACCGACGAAGTATGAATATGTTAAACCCTCCACACTTGAAGTATCATATTTTGTTCGAATCCACACTCTTCTCCCATAAAATGAAGTATCAATTTTATATTTTGAATAAAATGTATCGTACGGAACATAATAGCTTTGACTTGGAGAAAATAAACTGTTAGGACTTATTTCAAGCATAAAATTGGGTTGCAATGGCTTTATTGACGGATTTAGGAATTCAATATTTCCCTGTGTTTGATTGGCAAGTGTCGTTAACGCTAAGTTCCTAATATTAGCGCTGGCAACAATATATTTATATGATAGTGAATTATCGTTCTTATAAATTTCATCTATAATATTTGAAGGATCTATATTAATCGAGAATGTATGCTCTCCTGGTTTCCCTTTAATTGGTACATTTATAGCAAGCGAATCATCAAAAAGAGGAATTTTGCGTTTTATAGTTTTATTATATGAGAGCTTACTTTCATATTCATCTTTTATGAGAATATCAACTGAATCGCCTTCAACTTTACCATAATTATTATATCCAAACAAAATAGTTGCACTGTCTATTTGCTCTGTTAATCTTTGAGGAATCGTCGTAATTGTGGTATTACTGAGGGATAAATTTGGCTTTTGAGGTATCGGTAGTTTTATAATTGGATCGCCAATTAAAGAATTTGTTTGAATAAATATACCGAATGCACCAGAGGTTCCATATTGTTTGATGTAATCTAATTTTGCTAAACGATGAGTTTCCCCAATCGAAAGTGATGTATCCAAAAGAAGTTTTTTATAGAATACCTGTGGAAATGTGTATGCCGTTGAAGTAAATCCTAATGATGAATTACCAATATATCCAATCGCTTGCCCATTTATATCATTTACAGCAAGTTCAGAAAAAGCAGAAACATCCGGCTCAGCAAATTTTCCCGTAGAACATCCAAAATCAGTAATCAGTGGATTTCTATCGCGAATATTTGCTAACTGACTTATATCAGTAATACTATTATCCCATGTCTGTGTACCGCTATGGCCGATGTAGGAAATAAACAGACCTCCCTGATCAATAGCATCTTTAATATAGTCAGAACTATAAGGTCCAAAATTAGTTAAAGGATTTGCTGTTTTATAAAAATTTGCACACTTACCCCCTATCGGAGGTTGTACAACATAGTTATTGATTATAAAATCGTTTACACTTTTACACTGCAATATTTGATTGGAATCAGTGAAATTCCCTCCTGCAAAAAACAAATAACTCTTATTCCACTCATCGTACCCTTTTGTTACATATTTTTGATGTTTCGAAAAATAATATTGAAATTCATCAATATTTTTTGCCGGCACTCTCCCAATACTCATTTGAGGTATCATCGCTCCTGTACTATCCCAAATAGTGAACCACGTATCGCTCACGGGGTCTCCGTACGATGGAACAAAATTATTTATTGCCGGTACACCAAAATACTTTGTCTTGTTGCCGTAATAATCATATGTAGCTTTCCCGATAAGGAACACATATTTGGGTTTTGGTGATTGCCAATTAATATATGTTGATTGCAAAAAATCACGAATTGGTTCCGGTGCAAAAAAACCATAATTAAATTCATCGTAAATATCATTAATATCAACAAGTTTGGTTGTGACATTGTAAGTTGACGATATGAACGAAATATAATTTGCAGCAGACGACATAAAATACGGATGAGTAATTGCAATATAATCTGCTTGATTGGATGAGCTACGAAGATTAATGAATTTCTTCTTATAGAATATGAATGGTGTTCCTATCGTATTATCTTTCACTAAGAAATATGAACTGCCTACAGCAATAGTATCGGTAAATCGTAAAGTATCATTACTGCGAGTATAGTTTGTGATTTTTACAATCGAACTATCTGCAATGGTAAATTTATATAGAGATATCGGAGAAAAGGATACACTCGTAATACTGACAACAGATAATTTCGGTATTATCGGATTGCGATAAGAAAAGTTTAAAGAACTAGTATCTGCTTTTAAAAAGCGCGGGTATTCAAGTTCGTACCAATCCCCTGCCATCGCATTAATCGTATTTTGTGTGGGGAAAGAATTGATGTTCACTGTGTTACTGCCATTCACTAATAATCCTGACGAAATATTTGCTGTGAGCACTTTCACTTGGTATTTATCAATATACCCGGAGTCATACATGCTCGGAAAAGAATTTATTGAAATTGCAAGATTATGAGCATTGGATTCTATATCCGATGAATAATCCTGCAATTTCACAAATGCTCGTGCTGGTTTATCAGGGAAAAGATTAGAAACGGAGAACGGTTTCGAAGATTCGCCTACGCCAAGAGTGCCTTCATTCCACGTTTTATTCTCTAGATAATCGGGAGAATTTTTTCTGATATCTCCGCCGCTTAAAGAGAAATCCCAATAGTTATTTATTTCGCTATGAATTAATTCATCATAATACATCGTTGTGTCAGAAGGGAATCCAGATGTTGCAATTACAGTATCCACTCTTTTTCCAGAACTCCCAGCCCAACTAAGCCAATATATTGTCGTGTCAGAATAGCGATTGAGGTATTCGTTGTATGGAGTACCATATGCTGATATTTCACGATATCTCAAGTCACCATAATTTCTTCTGCCAAGAAATTCAATATAGTCTCCATCTACAAATACATTATCATTTTCACTGTGGATATAAAGAGGAATCTCTTGTCCTTTTAAAAACAATTTAAAAGATTTTGGACTTAATGTCGTGACGGGAATTCCATTTGATTGCAAATCGATATATGCCAGTCTATATATTCCATCTTTTGCGACTCCTATTTTTAGATATTCTTGTGAATAGTCGATCCAAGTATCGGTTTGAGGCGTTGAGTACTTTGATTGCTGTGCTTTCCACTGTCCCGCAAATTGTACATTATCGACCGTTTCTGGAAGCTTCTCTTGCATTTGTTTAGCAACAGCAGAACTAAGAGCTGGTAGATTTACATCAATATAGAATTCCTGAATTTCAACAATCTTACCGGTTATCGCATCATACGAAAATGGATGAACGGTTATATGCATACAGTAGTAATTGCCCAACCATAAATAACCCTTTATTTTATATCGAGGTACATTTGTGCTTGGAATATTTTCTAACTTGTCTAATTTTAAAGACTGTTGTTTAGTAACAACAAATTGAATTGTAGGGTGTGAATTTGGCGGAAGAGCAATAAAGAGTTCTCGGGTTGGAAATGGAATTTCTTCTGCCTCAAGAATCGGTCCGTTAAAAGAAATATATTCTTTACCCTTTAATTTTTGAATATCATACGAATATCCTTTATTAACATAATGCAAACGATACTGATTTCCGGATAATATTTCTTTTTGTAATAGAATTTGAGACTGCAATATTAGAGGAATGAGCAGTAGGATCGCCTGGAAATAACATCGAACTGTAATTATCATTGAGTATATTTTAAATTTATGATATCTATTTTGAATATTCATGTATGATACTTTTCAATTTTCTATTCTCAACCAGAATGAACATCCGTGAGTTTCTATTTCTTTCTCGCGTAATTGGCCCCAGAGCGGTGCAATGACAGATCGCAATTCCTTGTCTTGAGAAATATAATGATTCGGCAATAATATTCCATAACGCTGTGGATTTTCCAAGAGAGATATTGCTAATGCATATTGTTCAGAATAGAATCTTTCACAAAAAGATGGGGGGTAGTCGAACGGAAGATAAATATCATGAAGATGTACGATAACTCCTTTTTTTAGACGAGGTAATATTTCTAGGAAGAAAAACATCACGTCAGAATTTGGATATATCCTATGTGAGCCATCGATAAAGAGAATATCATTTTCTTTTGCCTTTTCTACAATGATTTCTGCTTCTGTTTTTCCAAGATTTAATCTAATACTTTTATCAACGAGAAGATCAATATCTTGTCGGGGATTTGGATCAATGGATATTATCTTTGTCGGTAGCCGATTTTCATTAATTGCTTTACGCGCAACTTTTGTTGATGTACCAGAACCGATTTCAAAATAATGTCTTGACTTAAAATGGGAAATCATCGTATAGAGTGCTATGATATCAAGTCCGGGAAAATACTTGTTATTCCAAATAGGATCGCTGGAATATCCTTCAAGAGCATCTTTTGTTATAGTGTTGAAAGATTCTTTATACTTGAAACAGGAAGAAAGGAAGTTTTTATACTCTTTACGGTGTGAAGATATAATCTCACAGAGTTTCGAATGCGCCGGTTTCCCTGATCCATAAGATGGTGTTATCTCAATTTTGTAGTCGAGAAATATTGTTCGGCAACTTGGGTGCAATAATTGATAAATGAATTTCAGAATATTCATGCTTTTGAAGAAGACAATATTCGATTGAACATATATTCATACTGGCGTACAGAACATTCAAAGCTGAATTTAGTAAGATTATTTTTATTCGCTTTTCCCATTTCCGTTCGTTCTTGAATAGTTAAACACTCAAAAGCATTCAAAACATTAGTCAGATCCTCTACCGTGTTCTCGAACCATATGACACCTTCAGGACTTAATAATTCTTTAAGCACAGGTAAGTTACTACATAAAAGAGGCTTATTCCACATGCTGGCTTCAAAAGCCACATAACCGAATGATTCCCATGAAGTAGGAAAGACAACTCCATCCGAATATTTAATGTATCTATTCTTTTCATCTTCATTCACATATCCAAGAAAGCGAATCCTTGCATCTTTTTGGACACATTCACGAATTACTGGGTCAACATCATCAACGCGGATTGTTAAGTATAGATTGTGCTTCAGTTGTGTCGAATTCACAAATGCCTTTAACAACAAGTCTGTTTTTTTATTTTCACCTGTTCTTCCCACATATAATAAATATGGATCAGATATTCTGTTTTGGAATACATAATCGATAATACTAATATCGTAATTCTCAACATATGGCGGTATAACAAAAATTATTTCTGGATTTAAACCAAAATGTTGAATCCAGAATTGTTTTTCATATTCCGAAAATACAATAAGAGCATCAACTATTTTAAGCAACTTCGGAAATAAATACTTTTCAATACTCTTTTTAAACTGCCATAGTCTATCTGTGTGGTAAGCAAAATATGGTGTAAGTAATAATTTTTGACGGCGATTCCTGTAGTGGAGAATCGCATAGTCGCTAAAAAAACGACCCAGCATATTAACACTCACAACGTCATATTCATCCTTAAGATAGAATGGCAATGTAGGTACGATATTGTATGGCGTAAGCTGACATAATAATTTTACATTTTTATTTTCTATTGTAGCATTCTTCTTTCCTGAGGAATAAGATGTTGCAAGAACAAAATACTCGATGCTTAATCTTTCGTATATTTTTGTTCTTTCGTGAACATATTTTTCCATCCCACCAACAGAAGGATAATACGATCTCGTCAATTCCAATAGCTTCACTTGTACCCATCCTTGATGATTGCGGCAAATACTTTTCGTAAATTACAATATTCTCTTGAAAAATATTGTAATAAATATTGTAACCGAAACCTTATTCGTGCTTCTTTGAATGTGAGAAAAATATTTTCTGGAAGATATGTTACAAACCAAGCAAGTATCACTCTCGGTTGTCGAAATATTGTCAGTCCAAGTTTTATCCAATATTTTCTCGCCTTCTCTTTATCCCCGTAAAAATATTCTCGCCATCCTCGATAGAGATTTTCTTCGCATTTGTCTGATATTCCGAAATGAAGCTGTAGGTCAATGTAGTAGGGTTGCTGTAGAATATAGATGAATTTATATTTCTGAGCGACATTTTGTGTTGATAATCTACCTTCAACATATTCAACAAATAATAATACTTCATCTAGTATATGAAATACCGATAAATCTTTAATTCTTAACCATATATCGTAATCTTCCATTGGGATACTACGATACATCCCGTTATCAATGATAAAGCTTCGATAATACATAACCCCACTGTGAGCAAAAGCCGGAAACAAAGCCAATTGTTTTCTAATAGTATTTTGATCGATTGGTGCAGAAACAATGTATTGAAACTTATTACGTGTAAATACTGCATAGCGTGAAGACACTATTGTATTATATGGAGATTTTGACAGATAATAATATTGTTTCTCAAATCGTTCAGGCAAAGATAAGTCTCCCGCATCCATTCTTGCAACAATTTCGCATTTTGCCTCTCGCAACCCAGCATTAAGTGTTTCCGACAAACCATGATGAGGATATTTCAAATAACGTATACGGCCATCCTTAAATTGAGACACGATACTTTCAGTATCATCTGTTGAACCATCATCTAAAATCAACAATTCATAATCGTGAAATGTCTGATTCAATATACTTTTAATCGAGTGACCGATAATTGATGCGGAATTATATGTCGGCAAAAGCACGGAAATCATTGCAATTCAATTCTTGCCATAATACGTTGAGCAATCTTCAACGAAATTGGATCGGAAGAAAAGTAATCAACGTCAACTAAATATCCCATAATATAATGCCGGAGGGATTGCTCATTAAAAAAAGAATAGAATGTGTTCCCAAGAAAAGTAACTTTTTTGCCAATGATCATTGCCTCAAGTCCAACGGTGGAATTCAGGGTGATTACTTCCGATGCATATTCAAGAATTTTCATTGTTGGTTCCAGCACAATAGAAAATGAATAGGATTGCTGTAAAGCACGAAGCTGTTGAAAGATTATTTCATTGATTTCCGCGGGATGTGGTTTTACAACAACATCTAAATTATTCTCAAGTCCTCTTTTTATGCAATATTTAATTCCTTCAACATTATTCAACGGACTGTTGAACAACAATTGACTATCATTGCTGACCTGCATCGGGAAAAAAATATATTTTCCGTTCTTGAGATTGTACTGATCGCCGATTGGTTCAGATCCCTGATGCAATACTTTCTCTTTAATTTTTGCGAGAATGTTCATATTTCCGATTGCCGGAAGATTCATAAGTTTTACCCCAATCACATCAATCAGAAAGAGGTAATTATTAATCTTACGTTGATACTGTGCTGTAGCTGTGGTCCATTCATTTTTTTTTTGTAGAAGATAATTATTCTTCCATTCTTCATATCGTCGTATATCATTATCACTATACTGTTCAAGAATATCAGGTGATGAAAACAGCAGCGATTGAGCGTTCACGCCGACAGGATCAACAAATATTTTTCCAGGAATATTTGATAACTCCAAGAAAAGAGTCTTAATCCCGTTATGGTGTGCAAATTGGACCAACGCTTTTGTTGGAATAGAAGACCCGTTCCACACTGTAACGAGATCAATCTTGGAAATTCCATGTATCTTGGCAGCAAGTTCCTGCACTGCATTGTAAAATACTGCAGCAGAATGTATGTCTACGATGTTTCCGGCAACCTCATTTGTGTGCATTACATCTTCAGTTATCGCTGTATTTGTAGAATTATGGATCAGATAACAGTGAAATCCAGCAAGCTTCGACGTAATAAATATAGATAGTTTCGGAGTCAAAAAGACAACAGAATGACCTAATGATTCTATTGTCTTCGCAAGTCTCGAAAAGAAATTATAGTCAGAGTGCGCAGCAACAACTGTAACAATTGTATTCATCTCAATTTTACCCAAGCGCTATCATTGTAGTAAACGTAATTAACATCCTCTCCGACAATATTGTTAGTTTTAAATAATATTTCAGAATATCCCCGTGTATCGTTCCCTTTTTTAGCAATTATTTGAGCAGAAGACTGATTTGTAATATTAAAATATGTATGATTATTTGCAGTAACAAGACGATAATTTGGATAAGCAGATATAATCTTTACATCTCGGGCATAATCAAGCCAACTACGGATGTTAAATGCTGCTATTTCTGATAAGATTATTGTAGTATCATTACCAAAATCATTTCGAGTGTTAAAATAATAGCTATATGGTGTTGTCGTCCATACATTTCTCCAAAGGACATAAACTTTTTCTTTTAACTGATTATTCCTCATCTCATGCAATGCCATATCCGCGTTTCTTGTATAGCGGTATCCATTTTGGATTGTGGCTAATACGTTTTGTGATTCGATAATGTTACTAAGCACAGCAAAGCTAAATACGATGAGTATAAATACTCTCTTTTCATAGAAAATAAAGATGAGCATTGATGAAAAAAAAACAATTTGAATAATGTTTAATCTCTCGCCCGACTGTGCTAATATCCTAGGGAAATAGATCAATATTGTAATAATAATATAGATAAATACGTTTTTGTAATTAGTTATTTTATTCTTTGTTTTTATAAACCATATCACAACTCCGAGCAATATAAATAATAGCACTCCAGCAAACAATTTGTGTAATATAAAATAGCTATAGATGTTCTTTCCAGGAAACGGGAAAAAAGAAATCATCAAAGTGCCGATAATCGCAAAGGGTTTTTTATAAATATTTTCTAGTCCATTGATTATATGGCTTTGATAATAAAATAGGATGTTGAGCAGAATGAATGTAACAACAATAATAGACAACCCTATAAATGATGCCAACAGGGTCTTTCTTTTACCGGGTTCAATTTTATCTTTAAAAAAGAATAATAGGATCAGCAACAACAAAGGCAGATGAGCGGAGTTTTGTTTTATCAATATAGAAATAAGAAACAATATATTTAATAGTATTCCAAATATTAGTGAAGAGGCTATTTTATTATTTAAAAACAATACTATTAAATAAAATATTGAAACGTATAATAGGCCAGAGAGCAACTCATTCGAGTTGGAAATCCATAATACAGATATAAATGCGTCCAAATTAAAAGATACAAATATTCCAAGAAGAATAAACATAATACATGATGTTCTAATTTTAAATAATTCAGAATATTCTTTTATAGTAAAAAGAAGAATAGTAGTACTACAAATATGAACGACTAAACTCATTAATTTCATCACAACTGCATTGTTATGAGCCATATGATATATAGTATAGAAATAGAGATACGTAATCGGTCGGAAGAAAAGAAAGAACTTTTCATTGGGATTATTAGAAAATATCATATCTGGAGAGGTCTTGATTCGATAAAAAATATAATAATCATCAAAAATAAAGCGAGGAAATTGTAAGATGTAATAAATGTAGTATGCAAAGTTTATTCCTATAACTGACATGAGTATTAATAAAAAGGTTTTTTGAGTTGTCAGATTATCAGGAATCGATTTCATATTATGTCCAATCATACGTGTCTTGTAGAAGCATTCTTAAGAAAATAAGCTGAAACTGGAATAGTAACTATTTCAGCAATAAACGTTGAATAAGCCGCACCCATAATTCCATACGTCGGTATCATAATAAAGCAAAATAGCACAAAGAAAACTGTTCGGAACGCCAATATTCTATTAAATAAGGCATCTTTCCCAATCGCCTGCAAAGGATTCATAAAGGCGAAATTAATACATGCCGCTGCTAATGAGAAGAACAATATCATCATCACTGGATTTGCTTCATGGTAATGTTCCCCGAACAAAAACAATATTACATACTCAGAGAGGAAAATGCCAATCAATACAAGAACAGACGCTAAGAGGAATAATAAACGAATATAGCTATTCCTTATCATATCGTATCGATCATCGTCTTTCTTGCTTAATGACGGAAGAAATGCTATGTAATACAAAGTCAAAAATGAATATCCAAAATAATATATTTTAAATGCTGCAGAGTAAAAACCAAGCGACGCATTATCAACATAGAAACCTAAGAGGATTGTATCAAAATTTAAATATAATAAAATCAACGCGCTTGCAATTCCAACGGGAAAAGAATCTCGCAATATGGTTTTGATCGATGAGAAGGATGGCACAGTGAAAGTATATGACACCATCTTCGTCATCAGTATATAAAAGGAAAGCAATGTCGCCGCTGACGCGATAAACCATAATACCGGCAGTAACAAGATTTTATCTGTTTCTAAGATAGAATACACCAACAAAAAAAACAATCCAGCCTGAATCGTTCTCGAGAGTCCATCGTATTTTGCTTTATTCAAGCCGCGAAAGATATACTGAACATTGAATGGAAGCAAAAGTAAAGAAGCAGATTGAAGCATCAAAAGAGAGTTAAACTTTGGAAGAATAAAAGTATTAAGAAGGATAATCACTGCCAATGATATCGAAACATAGACTAAACGTAGAACAAGTATTCCGCTAATAAAATTATTTGATACTTGTTGTGCAATCGTACGTATTCCGTGTGTTTCGAAACCAAAATTTGCCATCATATAGACATATGTATAAATTGCCATCACCCAGGAATATGCACCAAACTGCTCCGTCCCCAATACTCTCGCTAGATATACCGTCGTTAAAAATCCAAAAGCCTTTGAAGAAAACTCTCCAAAGGCTAAATGGCTAAAGTTTGAGATTATTATTTTATAATCCGAGAAAATGTTATTCTTCCTTTTTTTTATCTAGTCACATTTGGATTTGTCTTGCTACCTTTTAATAGAACCCTGCAAACGAACAAAGGGTTTCCAATATGATACAGCTGAATTAATATCCACGAAAACGTGCTCGCAAAGCCCGATACACAAGTCGTGGATTACCCAGAAGATATCTTCGCCAGACTTTATGGGGTTCCGTTAACAAACGATATATCCACTCGATGCCCATGGTAGACATCCACCGCGGACATCTCTTTTTCTTTCCCGAAATATAATCTAACAAAGCACCAACAGGAAAAAATATTGCCGCGTTAAGTTTATCGATATTCCGATAAATCCATTCTTCCTGCTTTGGCATTCCAAGTGCTACAAAAACAACGTCTGGTTTTTTTTGATTTATCGATTTAATCACAGTATCATTTTGATTCACATCGAAATATCCGTTCAATTGGCCAGTTATTCGAAGTTTTGGATAAAGTGTATGTAAATTGTCGACTGCTTTTTTCCCCACGTCATCAGTTCCTCCTAAAAGGAAAAGCGAATAATCATTCTTCTCAAGCATTTGCAGGAGTTCATATGCCCACTCAGCCCATACCTTTCGTTTCGGTATTTTGACACCGCTAAGAAATGCCGCTATGACCACACCAAAACCTTCTGAGCAATTAAGAATAGCATGATGATAAAAATCTTTCAACCACAAAGATTCGTATGCCAGATTTAATGCTTGTCCATTAATTCCGGTGATCCATCCTTTTCTATGTTCTTTAATACCTTTTTGAATAAAACTGATTATTTCATCTTGCTCAATCAATGCAATAGAAACACCCAAAACGTTCACAGTTTCGTATTCAAAGCCGTCGTTGTGTACATTTTTCTGCAAATTAATCGTTGAGCTCGCCGAAGCATTCAAAGCTGATGAAGTTTTAATTGGATATTCACTCACAGGTCGTCTCACACGCCCAACTTCATCTTGAAATATTTCAAAGTTTTCTGCAATCCCTCTTTTCGACTCACTTTCGGTGACCAATGAAGGATTTCTTTTGCTTTTGTAATATCCGGCTGGCGAACTTTTGGATCATCTTGAGGTAGGTCTTGAAAAATAATTTTACTTCTGCTGCCGGTCAGTTGGATGATTTCTTTTGCAAGTCCCAGCATTGTTACTTCTTCCGGATTTCCGATATTCATTGGCATATCATAATCAGACATCATAAGTCTATAAATACCATCTATTAGATCTGAGACATAACAGACGCTTCTCGTTTGACTTCCATCTCCAAATACAGATACGTCTTCATTACGCAACGCTTGGGACATGAAAGCCGGGATTGCTCTGCCGTCATTGATGCGCATACGTTCACCGTACGTATTGAAGATACGAACAATGCGCGTCTTTACTCCATGGTACCTGTGATATGCCATCGTCATCGCTTCAGCAAACCGTTTTGCTTCATCATAAACGCCGCGGGGCCCAACAGGATTTACATTGCCCCAATATTCTTCAACTTGTGGATGAATCAGCGGATCACCGTATGTTTCCGACGTTGATGCAAGTAAGAAGCGCGCCTTCTTCGCTTTTGCAAGTCCCAGTGCTTTATGCGTTCCTAAGGAACCGACTTTCAATGTCTGGATTGGCAGCTTTAGATAATCAATTGGACTTGCCGGAGAAGCAAAGTGGAAAAAATAATCTATCTTTCCGTTCACGAAAAGATAATTTGTTACATCATAATTGATAAAATTGAATTTTTGATTACCCATCAAATGGGCGATATTTTCGATATCACCCGTAATAAGATTGTCTATACAAATTACTTCGTGCCCATCAGTAAGCAAATGGTCGCATAAATGCGAACCAAGGAATCCTGCTCCGCCGGTTACTAACGATCGCTTCATTTATTTTCCAGATACCACTGAATTGTTTTTCTAATACCTTCGCGCAGCGGAGTCTTTGCCGTCCAGCCTAACTGATTTAATTTTGTAACATCTAGTAATTTGCGCGGTGTGCCATCAGGTTTTGTTGAATCGAATTCGATTGTACCGTTAAAGCCCACTTCCTCTTTGATCAGACTAGCAAGTTCTAGAATCGATATATCTTTCCCTGTTCCAATATTCACAATCTCTCCGTCATCATAGTGATTCATTAAGAAAATAACTGCATCGGCAAGGTCATCTACAAATAAAAATTCGCGTTTTGGTGATCCTGTTCCCCAAACTGTCGCGGATGGCGCTGAAGACTTCCTTGCATCCACAAATTTTCTAATAAGCGCCGGCAAAACATGAGAGCTCTGCAAATCGAAGTTGTCATGAGGTCCGTATAGATTTGTTGGCATAACAGAAATGAAATTTGTGCTGTATTGCCGGTTATATGCCTGGCACATTTTTATTCCTGCAATTTTTGCAATAGCATATGATTCATTTGTCGGTTCCAACTTTCCATCCAGCAAATAGTCTTCCTTCATTGGTTGTTGAGCGTACTTCGGATAGATACATGAACTTCCCAAAAAACAAAGTTTTTTTACTCCGTACTGATATGCTGAATGTATAATATTGCTTTCTAACTGCAAATTAATATAGATGAAATCAGCAGGATAAGTATTATTAGCCTGGATGCCGCCTACTTTTGCCGCGGCAAGAATGACATAATCAGGACATTCTTGCTTAAACAAATCATCCACAACCGATTGACGAGTTAAATCTAATTCCTCTATCGTATGAAGCAAATACTTGGAATATCCTTGGGCCTGAAGCGCGCGCAGAATTGCAGATCCAACTAATCCCGTATGGCCTGCAATGTATATCTTCGCATTTTTCTCCATCTTAATATCCTCTTCGTTTCACCTTCTCAAAATCCGCCTTCGCCATCATTTTTGCTAATTCCCGGAATGTCGTTTTCGGCGTCCATCCTAATTTTTCTTTTGCCTTTGCAGGATTTCCAATCAGCAATTCAACTTCTGTTGGACGATAATAGCGCTGGTCAACCTCTATAAGTACTTTTCCATCCTTTTTAGATATTCCAACTTCTTTTTCCTTTTCGCCTTTCCATACCAAATCCATTTCCAACTCATTAAAGACCGTGTCAATAAATTCTTTAACAGAATGAGTCTCACCTGTTGCGAGAATATAATCCTCTGGTTTTTCCTGCTGAAGCATGCGCCACATCCCCTCGCAATATTCCGGTGCATATCCCCAGTCACGCTTTGCGTTTAGATTTCCAATCGTGAGATTTTCTTGTAACCCTAATTTTATGCGAGCCGCGGCAAGTGATATTTTTCTTGTGACAAATGTTTCACCGCGTCTTGGTGATTCGTGATTGAACAAAATCCCGTTGCACGCATATAATCCATACGCTTCTCTATAATTAATAATAATCCAGTAGCCATATAACTTTGCAACACCATATGGACTGCGAGGATAAAACGGAGTTTTTTCAGTTTGCGGCACTTCCTGCACTTTGCCAAATAATTCGCTTGTCGATGCTTGATAGAATTTCGTGCGAAGTCCTGTTTCTCGTATCGCATCTAAAAATCGCAATGTCCCTACAGCATCCACTTCAGCTGTGTATTCCGGAATTTCAAAAGATACTTTTACGTGGCTTTGTGCAGCTAAATTGTAGATTTCATCAGGTTCAATTTTTTCTAACAAACGGTTCAAATTGCTCGTATCCGTTACATCCCCGTAATGCAGAAACATCCGCTTGCCCTGAATTTTAGGATCGTTGTAAAGATGATCAATACGCCCAGTATTAAATGAACTGCTACGGCGAATAATTCCGTGTACTTCATATCCTTTTTCCAGTAAAAGTTCCAAAAGATAGGAACCATCTTGTCCCGTGATCCCGGTAATAAGTGCTTTCTTTCCCATGTAATTCCTCTAAATCGGATTAACAAATCATATTTTTATTTTTTTGCTTTTAATGCTTTTACTTGAGCTTCAACCCATGGATATGTCAGTTTAATCCCGTCTTCAAGATAAACTTTCGGTTTCCAGCCAAGTGAATATATTCGCTCATTTGAAAAATTTCTTGATTGAACGCCGACCGGACCTTTAACATGTTTGATTGTGATCTTTTTCCCTGAAACACTAGAGACCGTCTGAACGAGTTCATCGACAGTAACATATTGCGGACAGCCGATATTGGCGGCTCCCTTCAAATCAGAATGCATCAGCAAATAAATGCCATCTACCATATCGCTCACATATGTATATGAACGTACAGCAGAACCATCACCCCAAACTTCAATCGTACCTCCGTCTTCTACCTCCGCAACTTTACGGCACATTGCGGCCGGAGCTTTTTCCCTGCCGCCTGTCCATGTTCCTTCCGGGCCATAGCAATTTTGGAATCTTGCTATGCGTACTTTCATTCCACATCGACGTTCATATGCTATCGCTATTCTTTCCGAATAAAGTTTTTCCCAGCCGTATTCGTTATCAGGATTAGCTGGAACTGCCTGAGCTTCCGTCATTTCAGGTTCTCCGACTTTCATATCGCGGTACACACACACGGAAGAAGAAAAGAAATAACGAGGAACTCCCATCTTTGCCGCAAGGTCTGTCATATATATGTTGATGAGTGCACTATTATGCATAATTTCTGTTTCAGCAGAATGTATAAAACCCATTCCTCCCATGTCTGCCGCAAGTTGATAGACTTCGTCAAACGTGCCGCCATCGACTGTGAGCGCTTTATGGCAATTCTCTTCAATTCTGAGATCAAGTTTAAGAAACTCACTTGCTGCATCTGGCGACCACTCGTGCGATTTGATATCTACGCTACGAACCCAGTAACCTTCTTTTCTCAGTTTTTTGACGAGATGGCATCCAATAAATCCGCCTGCACCGCATACTAAAGCTTTTTTCATTTGTCCCTTTGCTGATAGTTTATGTAAAATTGTCTTTATTTCTTCATATAAAAACGCACTAATTTCTTAATTCTTTATAACTGACTATTTATTGTACACTATTTACTGTTTTCTATGTACCGCTCTTCCTTCCAATTCCATAATATGTAAATCCGGCATCTTGCACTTCTTTTGGATCGTAAATATTTCTTCCGTCAAAAATAACAGGCTCTTTCATTAAAGATTTCATGAGCTGGAAGTCGGGTCTCCGAAATTCATTCCACTCTGTAACAACAGCCAGCGCGTCCGCATCTTTCAACGTATCATATGAAGATTCGCAGAAATGTACTCTAGATCCAAAAACTTTTTTGGCATTCACCATCGCCGCCGGATCATGTATCTTTACTTTTGCGCCTTCTTTTAGTAAACTTTCAATAATAACTAAAGCAGGTGCTTCCCTTAAGTCATCTGTTTGTGGCTTAAATGCTATTCCCCAAATCGCTATAGTTTTATTTTTTAATTTTTCTGAAAAATGTTTTTTTATTTTTTTTACAAGCATTCCTTTTTGGTCTTCATTTATTTTATCAACTGCGTCTAAAACGCGTAGTTTGTGCCCATGATCTCCCGAAGTCTTGATCAGCGCTTTTACATCCTTTGGAAAGCATGATCCACCATACCCAATTCCCGCAAATAAAAAACTTTTCCCAATACGCGGATCACTGCCAATTCCTTTGCGTATCCATTCTATATCGGCACCTACTGCTTCGCAAAGATTTGCCATATCATTCATAAAGGTAATTTTCGTGGCAAGGAATGAATTTGCGGCATATTTTGTAAGTTCTGCACTTTTTTCGTCCATTACAATAATAGGATTACCTGTGCGAACAAAAGGCTCGTAAAGTTCAGTCAAAATTTCTGCTGTTTTTTTATTGCGTGTTCCGATAATAATACGATCCGGCTTCAATGAATCTTGCAGTGCGGCACCTTCTTTTAAAAATTCCGGATTGGAAACAACCTCTACTGCATATTCACCTTTTTCAAAGATACGCCTAATATTCTCAACAGTACCAACAGGGACAGTGCTTTTGCTTATTATGATTTTCTCCTCGTTTAAATATCCTGCAATCTGTTCCGATACACCTAATACATGTGTAAGATCGGCAGAGCCATCCTCGGACTGCGGAGTTGGAAGACACAGAATAATAATTTTAGATTTTTCTACAGTTGACTTGAGATCTGTCGAAAATAAAAGCCTTCCATTTTGAGCATTGCGCTTTACAATTTCATCAAGTCCCGGCTCGTATATCGGAATAATTCCCTTTTTAAGATTGCGAATCTTCTTCTCATCTACATCCATGCAGATAACATTGTTCCCTGTATCCGCAAAACATGCACCCTGTACTAGCCCAACATACCCTGTTCCGATTATTGATATTTTCATGAGCGAAAATGCCCTATTTTATAATTTAATGCTATATAATTGCATATTATTAAGTTTTAATATACAAAAAGATTTTAATAATGTTATTATAGATTTTTGGGCTTCTGCATTATATTACTCAATATTTTTGATCAGTATAAATTGTATCGTTTCATTACATTCATCAATAAAGTTTGATGATTTTATGAGACTGTTATTAGGTATAGCTATGTATGTTCCTTTTTCTATTACTTTTTTCATCTTGTGTGTGATATAATAAAATGTTATATCTTTAAACGAAAACGCTTTTCATAATATATTTATTAACTAATTTTCTTAAGAATATATGAAAATACAAAAAGCTGTAATCACAGCTGCAGCCAGAAATGAAAGATTGTATCCAGCTGCCACAACAGTACAAAAATCTATGCTGCCAGTAATCGATATAGACGGAATAAATAAACCGATTATTCAAATTATTGCGGAAGAAGCATTGCAAAGTGGAATAGAAGAAATTTGCATTGTTTGTGCTGCTGGTGATGAAGAACGCTATTTAGAAAGTTTTCAAACACTCTATAACACGTCGTTAAAAATTTATCAACAAAGTACTTGGGCGGCATCGCAAGCACAAAGTATTAAAAATATCCTCGATCGGTTAACATTTGTTGTTCAACCAGAGCCGCTGGGATATGGCCACGCTGTGTATCAAGCAAAGAATTTCGTAAAAAACGAACCATTTCTATTGCTCCATGGAGATTACCTTTCTATCTCTTGCCTCTCGAATAAACACTGCTCAAAACAAATCATCGATCTTGCCATAGAAGAAGAATGTTCGGTTTGCGCCGTTAATCCTACTATTGAACACCAGATAAGTAAATATGGAACCTTAACAGGGAGAAATTATAAAACATACAATGGCGTTTATCGTATCGAAAAAATAATCGAAAAACCATCAATCAGCCAGGCAGAACTTGAATTAAAAACAGCCGGTCTGCGGAACGGTTATTATTTATGTTTTTTTGGAATGTATGTTTTTCAACCAATCTTATTCGATCTCTTGTCTGAAGATATTCACGCAAATTCAGGAAAAAATATTTTACTTACACCAGTTCAACAAAAATTGGCACAGAGTGAGAAATACCTGGCTTTAGAAATTCAGGGAAAGCGGTACGATACAAGTAAAATGTATGGATTATTACAAGCACAAATTGCTTTAGGACTTGCGGGTCAAATGAGAGACGAGGTTTTGACTACTCTTTTGCAAACTCTCGCCGATTATCGAAAAGATTAATCCATCAAGAAGATGAATCCATTTATCAATACTATCAAATCACAGGATCCACAAATCCGTGATGTACCTTTTTATGCATTATGTCAAGGACTCACAGTAGATCAGATCAATGTTTATTTATTAGAGTTAGAAGATTTTCGGACAAAGACCGAGAATCTCTATGAAAAAGTCCGCGCCTCCATATTTCTTTATGCCGGTTACAGGTTTTTTCTGCTAGATGCAAAAATAATTCGACCGACGGGAAAAATACCGATGGAAGGGTATAAAAATCTTTTAGAACGAAATTATGAAAAGGCACTTTCTTTTTTTTACGGCTCGATAAACCGACAAGCGAATGAAAATCTGACCAGCTGTTTGGCTGAATCGTATCATCAAAATACATTTCAATTACTGGCAGATCAAGTTAGAAAAAGTGTATGTTCATCAAGTGGTAATCAATGGATGTTTCGTGTCGGACATCCGGATGAACATCCATTAAAAATTCATCCTGAATTATTAATGCGTTCGAGTAGCACAAATTTATATCCGATTCTTTGTGAAAAGACGCCTGTTCGAATGGACCTGACACATAGCTGCTGGTCGGATATATTTTTTCTAGGAATGGATTATCCAGAAGGCGCACGGGTTATCAATGTTTCAGTTGATTTAGGTATATTTGGACGTGACACGGAGATAAGACCACCGATAGAATCATACCTGCGGATAATTTCCGAACCAATCATTCGGATTACCTCTCTGGATTTAAGTGACAGCAAAGATATTTCTGAACTCTCAGATCTATTTAATTTTGGAAATGATTACCTCGGTTTATTAAAAGCTGCAATTATTGCATCTGGTTTTATTCCACCATCGTTTGAAGGAACTCGTTTTACCGTCAAGGAGATCCTTGATAAAATATTATATCCAGGATTGGGAATCGAACTCGTGACAAAAGTCAACGATATCCCCAAAGGATCACGTTTAGCAGTCTCTACTAATTTACTAGCCTCAATGATAACTCTCTTGATGCGTGCTACACAACAGACTCAAAGATTAGAAGAAACGCCAGCAGAACAGGAAAGAGATCTTATTGCTTCGCGTGCAATCCTCGGTGAATGGCTGGGAGGTTCTGGCGGTGGTTGGCAGGATTCGGGAGGTATATGGCCAGGAATCAAAGCGATAGAAGGTGTTCTTGCCCGCGATGGAGACATAGAATACAAAATTAGCCGAGGCCGCCTTCTTCCACATCACAAAATATTAGACGAAGTAAGTATTCATCCGGAATTTGAAAAGAAAATTGCATCATCGTTGATTCTTATACATGGCGGTATGGCATCGAATGTCGGCCCTATTCTCGAAATGGTGACGGAAAAATATCTCTTGCGCTCAAAAAATGAATGGAATGCAAGGCAGCGGGCAAATACTATTTATGACGAAATCGTCAAATCGCTGCGTGTTGGCGATATAAAAAAATTAGCATCCCTTACTTCTCGAAACTTTGATGATCCTATTAAAACCATTATTCCTTGGGCGACAACGCATTTTACAGAAGTAATCATCAAGAAAACAAAAGAGACATTCAAGGATAAATATTGGGGATTCCTTATGCTCGGAGGAATGTCCGGCGGCGGAATGGGAATATTCGTCGATCCAAGTATTTATGAAGAGGCAAAGAAGGGGCTTTTAACTATTCTCCAAGAGACAAAAAATGAAATGGAAGAATCTCTTCCATTTGCAATGAATCCGGTTGTTTATAATTTCGCAATTAATAAACAAGGCACTATAGCTCATATTTTGAGCGACAACGATGCTTTGATGCCAAGAAAATATTATGCATTACTTGTTCCGCAATTAGCCAGTTTGAATTCCGAGAATATTCCTGATTCACGGAAAATTGAAATCGATCTGTTTTCATTAAAGACGGCACAGAATGATGAGGCATTCCCCATCCTTCGTTCCATTATAGGCAATGTATTTAAATACTCCAATAAGGCAGAGATTGCCGAAAAACAGCAACAGGATAGAGAAGCAGAGCAAATCAAGAAAGAAAATGGATTTGATCCTATTCAACACGAACAAATACGAAATGATTTACGAAAAGGTAGAATCGGACTGAACCGAAATCGTTTGCCATTAGAAACAATTATTGAAGATGTTTCCCCTTCAGATATCGCATTTTCAAATGAGCTAAACGACAATAATCAAGTCGGTTCTAAGGCGATTCAAGACACAAGTATTGCTATGCTCTGTTTAGCCGCCGGTGTCGGGAGCCGATGGACGAAAGGTGCTGGTGTGATAAAAGCAATCAATCCATTTATTTATATGAACGGACGACATAGGTCGTTTTTAGAGATTCATCTATCGAAAAGTAAAAAAACGTCTGAGATGTTCCACGCTTCAATTCCCTACATTATTGCGACAAGTTATCTAACGCATAATCCGATTGAAAAGGAATTACGAAGAACAAACAATTATCATTTCAATGGCACTGTGTATCTCTCTCCCGGAAAATCGATTGGACAACGCTTTATCCCTACCGAACGTGATTTAAGGTTTTTATGGGAAGAGATGCTTCAAGAAAAATTAGATGAAAACAAACAAAAGGTTGTTGATGCATTACACGAGACATTGATACGATGGGCAAAAGTAAAGGGTGAAGGAAACGATTATACAGACAATATCGCATTACAGAGATTGACTCCGCTCGGTCATTGGTATGAAGTTCCAAATTTAATTCGGAATGGAATTCTTGCACGTGTTATTCGAGAGTATCCCAATATACAGCATCTTCTTCTTCATAATGTTGATACGCTTGGTGCGAATCTTTCTCCTCAAATATTGAACTATCATATCACATCGGGAAATGTGTTAACATTTGAAGTAATTCCGCGACGCATGGAAGACCGCGGTGGCGGATTAGCCCGTATTAATGAAAAAGTCCGATTATTGGAAGGACTAGCACAACCGCGTGAAGAAGATGAATTCGGATTGAGTTATTATAACAGTATGACAACATGGATTCATATCGATAAATTATTAAAGATCTTTGGGCTTGAGCGCGACGATCTCTCTAAAAAATCGGAAACAGAATTGACCGAAGCAGTAAGAAACGAAGCACGTCATATTCCAACGTATGTTACGATTAAAGATGTAAAATATCGCTGGGGACACGGACAGGAAGATATTTATCCTGTTGCACAGATTGAAAAATTATGGAGTGATATGAGCGCGCTGACGGGTGTTCCCTGCGGATATGTTGTTGTTCCAAGAATTCGCGGACAGCAATTAAAAGATCCTTCGCAATTAGATGCATGGGTAAATGATGGCAGCAAAGACTATGTGGAATCACTGTGCAAACTATAAGGAATTGATGTACAAAAATAGATAAAAAGTTTTAGATTTCCGGTATCTTAGTGTTGCTCTCTGTTTCCTAATTTCTAATTCCTAATTCAGTGATCACTATTCATTGTTAATTATTCGCTCCTTTTTAATATGCTCCTTTGCCAAATAAAACTACCGGGATCGTTGCAAAAAGTATTTCCAAGTCTAATAAGAGTGATTGATTTTCCACATAATAAAGATCAAGCCATATCATTTCGCGGAATCCAATTTTGCTCCTGCCAGATATCTGCCAAAGTCCTGTAATGCCGGGTTTTAATTTCTCACGATCTCTGATTGATTTCCAAAATTCTTTTGTTTCTTTTAACTTTTCTAAGTCACTTACCGGCAACGGCCTTGGACCGACTATACTCATTTCACCTTTTAATACATTGATCAATTGCGGCAATTCATCTATGCTAAATTTACGGATAAGCTTTCCAACCCTGGTCATTCGAGGGTCATTCTTGATCTTGAATAATGCGCCATCAGATTCGTTCTTCTCAAATAACGATTCTTTAATGGCATCTGCATTTTTTATCATGCTGCGAAACTTATAAAAATAAAATTTTTTGCCTCCTTTAATTGCCGCTCGCTTTTGCCTAAATAATATTGGCATACCTGTTTCAATAAATATTGCAACCGATGCAGTTATTAATATCGGGCTTATTAGTAATAAAGACAGCGATGCAAATGCAATATCAAAAAGCCGCTTTAGCAAACGTTTCATCAAATCGATACGTGCTCTTTGTGGAGAAAATATTGTTATACCTGCTATATCGTATACACGAGACAAATGCAGTAGTTGATCGGAGTCTTCGGATAATACCTTCAGCTTAACACTATGTTTCCTGCAGAGATTTAATACCTGCACATATCCGTTGGAAACGGTATTTGTTGATGGAACAAATGCCCGGTCAATATTGTTGGCGATAACAACGTTTTCAAATTCAGACAGCGAATATTTAGGAACAAACGTGCCATGGATTTGCGTTGGTGTAAGAGGATCTTTTTTTTGATTCGTAACGATTCCCTTGATATCGTATCCTAATTCCGGAAAATTTTTAAATCTGTGAATAATATTCATACCACCGTTGTCATAACCGGCAAGTAGAACATTATGCACACCATAGCCACGCCTTTGCATATATTTAACAAATTGATTGAATAATAATCTTCCTGCAATAAACACAATAGGCAGGATCAAGAAAAAGATGATGGTGAATCTGCGTGGAATTGTATTGTTCTGGAATATGTACAAAAAAGAAAAAAGGCACAAAATAGTATAAAGGTAAGCTTTTCCAGCTAAGTAATATTGACGAATCGAATTACTGTGTGAAGTAGCGCGATAAACTCCGATCATCATTGCTGAAAATATCAGCATTAATCCGAATATCACTTCAAGTCGAATAGACATATATGAAGATAATGGAGGCAAATTTGGAATCAAGTTCCGAATAAAATATGCCGTCATAGCGCTTGTAATAATTGCTATAATATCTATTGATAATGCAAAGAATATGAGTAGCGTGCGCCAATTACGTTTTATCATATGAGTCTAATGTATTTCTTAGCCGCCCAAGACCAAGTAATGGCTGTTTTATTGACTATGGGTATAAATTTGTGGTAATTCTTGCAGATAAGCAATAGGTAACTTCTACTGAGGAGAACAAATACGTTGTCAGGGTTTCTGTGTTGCGGTATAGCAATCTTGACAAGGTTACATGAATGCATACAATTGGAATACTGTCGAGATTTGTTTAACCGTTCGACGAGTCCGTTGCAATCTGACGACCAGGTTTTGAGGAGGGTTTATCAACCGAAATGCAAAGTATCTTAATGGCCTTGCCCTGCGTCAGGGGAGTATCTAGAGATTTCTCATTTCCCGCTCTTAATGATCCCTTAAGAATGTTTGAAAGAAAAATTGAAACGAGACCTATGAGTAAGAAATCATAGGGTAATCGGTATCTTATGCGAGTGAAAAAGATTGCCTGAAAAAAAGCGTTCAATACGTACACAATAACAAAGTATATTTCAATATTGCTAAAAGGATATTTTTTGAAAAGACAAATTCGGAATACGAAAAGGAAAAGTAATGGGGCGTATGTGAAAAGCATGAGAAGGTCACGGAACACAGATGCTTCAGTTTTGGTTACTAGTTCATTTCTATAATTAAAATAGTTTAGCACTTTTTTGCTATATAAGATGACTGCCTTTGCTTTGTTCTCTTTTATGAATGTTATAGCCTCGGACCTGTAATATGCATCTCTTTGTATTTCACTCATACCAGATGCCCGAGATATGTACTGTGAGATGTCAACAGTGGGGCCAGAATTCGGTATTGTGTTGGGTGAATTTCCGAGAAGAAGCATATATCCGGAATTTGTTGAGAATGGGATAAAAGCATTAAATGCCAAGTAATTTCGTGTTACCCACGGGGTTATCACAAAACTTGATATGATAATTATTACACACACTGTTCTGAAATCACGTCTATAGAAAATTAGAAATATCACTGTAACTATAAAAACAAATATAAAGGATGGTACGCTGAGCATCAAAATGCCCATTGTCAAGCCTGCCAGCATAGAGCGCTTATAAGAATAATGCTCATTGAAGAAGATGTAGTAAACGAAAATCATCAAAAGGAACGAGCCAAATGCCTGAGGATACAGAGTTCCTGCACTATAAAAAAGGGCTGGATAAAATATAATGATAAATACGGATATGAGACCTGCAATTGTAGAAGAATGTTTTTGCAACACTTTGTGTAAAAGAAACATCGAGCCCGCAAGCATGATAAAATTGAGGATCCGTAAATGAATTACCTTGAAACCAATAAAAAGAAAAAGCGAGAGAAATAGTGGATACCCGGGCGGTCGATAAGTCGTGGGATGGATTCCGTCTAAAGAGAACGATCCTCTAGTAAAAACATTGCTGGCAATTGAATAATATTCTTTTTCGTCGGGATAGCGAAGAGTATTGCCAAGTGTAATAGAATAAATCAAGCCGGTAATGATTATAATAGTAGCTAGGATTAGAATAATTATGCGTTCGTTCCTCTCAAGGAAAGGAATGATATGTGTTATTTTGTTATTCATGTTGGTTGTAGGTATCATCGGACATTGCGAGGAATATCAGGAGGATGCACATGAAACAATTTTACTAATTTATTTTTCATTCTGCTCTATAACGGTTTTTCATCTATATCTCCCGTATTGTGACATAGCAATCTTGACAAGGTTACATAAACACTACCAATAAACTACTTTTGTGTATAACGTATGCCGCTATGCAAAGTATGCCTGAATAGCAATTGCGACAGTATGTCTTGCATGGCGATTGTTAATCGAAGATGCTAAATTATACTCTGAGTAATTGCTTGATAGAGCTAACGATTGATTTTATCATATTCTTAAAAATATTTTGATATATAATTTTCAACTGCCTAATATAAGTATAATTCAAATTATCTTTATTTAAAAAACTATTTTCATATTTGTAATACGGAGGCACATTGCCAATATTTACGAGAAATAACCATTCTTTTTCTTTTTTTGTAAGATGATTTAAGAAATCACAATATGCCTTTTCATCATTAATCGGCTCTAATTTTCCATTTGCGAATAACGAATCTCTTATATAAAAAGCATTTCCAGAATAACAAGCTAACGAATATCCCTTATTCTTGGCTATATCTGAAAATACTTTTAGTGGTTGTCCAATATTATATTTAGCTATATTTTTTTCAATTCGATTATGATTATTGGGATGGTGACCAGCGTTAACCTCTATACAGATTACATTAGGTAGAATGTCTAATGTTTCAAATATTTCATAATCCAAACCATCAATGTCTATACTTAAAAAGTCAATATTCATATCTCTAATGTTTGTATACTTCTGCAATATATTTGATAATTTATTATTTATTGTATCAACAAAAGAATTTATTGTATAAATGTCATAACCGCGATAATTATCTTCAATATTTGAACACCTCTTTTTATCCCCTTCTATTAAAACTCCATGCCACCCCTTATTAATGATAAGATTTCTAATATTGCAAAAATGAATACCGTCCCAAGCTCCAAATTCACAACATACTTTATTTCTTGTTCCGATCAAATCAAAGATTTTTTCAATAATACCGTCTTCGCCATTCTGTGAAAATATATTCTTTTTGTATTCTAATAAATCAATATTCATAATATCTCCATCATGGTTTATTATAAATTACATTTATAATTTTGTAAATTATGGAAACATTTAGATAATAAAATAATACATCCGTACCTTAGTGTATCATATTTTATGATAAATAAATTTAAGGAATATATTCTCAATGAAAAAGCACAAGAAAGAATAACAACAAACAATGTGACCACTAAATACTGTGCATTCTTTGGTGGTTGGACTTGTTTTATTCTGATTCTTACAAATGGATCATCGGGCACTAGAAGCTGAAGTGGCGAAGTATTTTAAATACAAGAGTTATAAACGGCAAATTAGAGCATTATCTTAATGGATTAGCTGGAAGCTTAATTTAATGTCTGACGAATAGAGTTTTGTTATTCATGTTCTATCTTCTTTTAATGAATTTTATTTGAGCAAATGTAGTAATACAAATTGTCAATATTTTTGATATTTGTTTTAATATTAAACAATTCATTAATCCTTTTTCTTGCAGCAACGCCAATTTCCTCACGTAGATTTTGATTTCTAATCAGAAGAGATAATTTTTCTACTACATCATTCAAATCGTTCTCTTCGACGAGAAAACCATTAACCCCAGATTCAATAACATCTTTGTTACCATCGACATTGGTTGCAATTGAAGGTATTCCATTTCCCATTGCTTCTAGAAGTGCAAATGATAACCCTTCAAAACGAGAAGTTAATAAGAACACATCAACTTCATTATAAAAGTTTTCGATATTATAGTGTCCCCATTTTAATATTTTAATGAAATCTTCTGATTTGTGCTTGGCAATAATTGAAAATATATCCTCTCTCAGAAAATCTTGATAACCTTCACCTAGTAATAAAAATTTTAATTGAGGATATTCAGCATGCATTTTTAGTGCAATATTAATAAACATTTCAGGGTTTTTTTGATGAATTAATCTTCCCATCATTCCCACTGTGTTTATTATCCTATAGTCTCTAATTTTGTTGTAGCTCTCACAATCAATTGCATTAAAAATAACTTTAATATTTTCTGTACGATAATTTAATTCGTTTATTGCACGTGCTTTCTCTGAATCGGAAACAGCTAATAATACATCCGTTAAATAACGAAGTGATCTTTCAATGTTTCGAAATAATAATCTCTTAAAGCCTGTAAAACCAAGATAAGAAAAAGCATTGGGTGTAAAAATTACTTTTTTTCGTGTCACAAAAGACGCAATACGTCCTAAAACTCCCGCTTTTGCACTATGCACATGAAGAATATCAGGATTATATTTGATAACGACAGCTATAATTCTCATAAGAGAAATTATGTCAAGAAAATGGGGAGACCTTTTAATATTAACACAATAAACTTTTATTCCTCGTTCCGTGCATATTCTGGATAATTCTGATTCTGGACAAAGGATAGCAAATTCGTATTTTTGTTTATCACTATTTAGGATGATATTTAAAATATATGTCTGTACTCCACCATATGATTGTGTAACATGTAATATTTTTATTTTTTTATCCTGTGACTTCATATTTTATTGATTAAAGTCTGACACCGATATGTCGAGCGGGAACTCCACCAACGATTTCGTATTGGGCAACATCCTTTGTTACCACTGCGCCTGCAGCGATTATCGCTCCATTTCCAATTGTTACGCCTGGCAATAGAACAGCATTTGCCCCAATCCATACATCACTACCTATGAATACATCTTTATCGACCCAGCTATTTAGTCTAATTAAATTATTCTTATCTACACCATGATTCGAAGCTATTACACACACGCGTGGACCGAAAATCACATCATCACCAATTACTATTTTAGAACTTGGCGCCGCCCACAAAACACAGTCATAGTTAATAAATACATTCTTACCTACAGTAATTTTATCAGGATACTTTATGAAAACATTAGAATAAATCCGCGATCCTTTGCCTCTTTTAACTCTCGCAATCCGTAGGATTAATATACTTTTTAGTGCAATAGAATGAAGAAAAGTTTTAATAAATTTATAGAATATCGACATATTCAATCAACTTTCGCATTTTTAAGATAATTATTAGACAAACGTTTAATCGCTTGTAATAATGTTGTCGGTATAACATATAATATAATATTATATAATAAGCCTAAAACCATGAGAACACTAAAATCATAATTGTACAAGATTACAGCAATACGGCTTTTCACTTGTAATCTTCTATTCTTTATTGAGAGACCGTCAGGACTTACTTCATAATTAACCAACGGAATCGGAAGATTTGCCACTTTAAATCTTTTAACAAACTTTAAAAAATATGCATAATCTTCAGCATATTTATAATTTGTAGGATAAAGACCAATGGTGTTAACTGCCTCTAGTTTATAGATAACGGATGAATGAACAAATTCATTTTTAAAATGCATATTGCGTTTGATTGTATCATCGTCTAGTGCATGTTTAAATTGATAAAGCACTTTTCCGTATTTATCCGTGCAAAAAGCCCATGTTCCTAATAAATAGATATCAGGATTTTTCATTAAATAGCTATACTGAAGAAATAACCGATTGGGAATACAAGTATCCCCAGCGTCTAACCTTGCGATGAACTTATATTTTCCGTCATTGATAATAAAATGTAGCCCCGCATTTAAAGCATTCTCGATGCCAACATTATTTTCAAGCATAATGAGATGTATCTTATTTAACTTATTAAAATTTCCTTCAAGATAAGACAATAATGGTTTTTCATAACTTCCATCATCAACAATCAACACATCAATAGGGATATCTTCAGAAATTGAAGTCAACGACTTATAAAGCCCACTCAAATTATTGTAATGTGGAATTAATACAACTACCTCGCTATTTATAACCAACTTCGAAATCATAATTTCTTCTGAACTAAACGATGAAAATCAGTCAATTTAATCCTATTGCAATTGCTATGGACAATATCATTGAAACAATTATCTGAAACCTTAAATCATCGATTAATAGCCTAAAAAGCACTCTATGAGAATATTTCCTAGTCGAGCCCCATTCCTAAATTATTTTTCTGACAAATTGTGGGCACAGAAACAACGAACAATATTACAAAGAACATTATCTGCATCGGAATAGAATAGAATAAATTATTGCCTGTGAACATCCAATGAATAACTTGAGTTAATAAACCATATTTAATTACGACGGCATATTGCTTCATCTCATGGTCTTGAATATTCTTTTTAAGTGCATTATAGATACTATAGACAAGTGCAAGGAATATGGATAAACCAATAATACCTGCATCGTATAAAATCCCCAAATACGTATTGTGAGCTCCCTCAATAAAAATCCCTTTTGCGCCTTCGCTTCCATAACCATAGCCAGTAAAAATATTCTTTAAAATCTCTTCTAAATAATATCCCATCATTAACAAACGATAATCGCTGCTGCCTTCATTTGATCCATGTGCTTCCTCTCTTAAATTTAATAAAAAGAACACAAGAATGAAAAATATCACTCCGACAAGTAACAGTAAGAATATTTTTTTCCACCGATTTGAATATCCTTTGGTTTCATTTAAGTAATAGATAATTATATAAATAAATATCGCAATATATGCACCTCGTGTCTGACTAAAAAGTGTTTCTAAAAATATTAAAATGAACGCAATAATGAAAACTGGTTTATACGTCTTTTGATATTTAAAGAAATAAAATGCAGATGGGACAATTAATACCAATATTTGCGAATAGATTACTGCAGACAGGTATATATAATTAACTTCGAGACGGTAATATGAATCTAGAAATGAAAGCGGGGATTGATAAAAATATCTCGATATCACGACCATCAACATGGACAAGACCGATGATTGAAGCATCCATTTCAATTCTTGTTTGTTTGTTATCCATATTCTTCCGATAACATAAATCATGAGATAGTATGGGATCCAACCATAGAAGCGTTTTGTGATAATGTCGCTTAAGTCGTTTTGGAAGTAATATCCAAGAACTATCCATGAAATGAATAATGTAAAAATAAAATCGATACGTGAAAACTGCGATTTTTCAGCTCTTTGATTTAAAAAGAAAGAGTAAAAAGCAATAAATAGACAAATAATTAGGGCAAGCTGTGTTGCCCCAATACGCAAAATAAATCCTACTTGATTTAAATATTCGATCCCTAAATATCTATCATGTGCGGCGAACAATGGAATCCATATTAGGTACCAAGATAGCAGGAAAGATATAGGTAGATTTTTATATTTAATTACACAAATCCCTGAAAAGAGAAATGCAATAGCTAAAAAAATAGAGGTTACATTGAGGGTAATACTATGTGCTGCCCAAATTAAAGAAACTAAAGAGACGATGATTGTAAATAATTTCATAGCTGCCGTTAATCAACTCAAATCTATTAGACTTTGATACAATTTCTCATATATAGTTACAATATTATTTAGATTATACGTATTTAGTATTGCCGAATAACCAGCCGCTGATAATTGTGAATAATAGTTTGCATCCATTGTTAACTGCTTGATGGCTAAAGACATTTCCCGTTTTGAATTGACTATGATCCCCCCTTGCAACTCTTTAGTGTTTCCCACATTAGTGCTTATCCATGGTGTTTTCGAGCACATAGATTCAAATATAACCAATGGTGAACATTCTACTTTTGAACCGAACAGAAACAAATCTGCTTGCTTGTAAGCGTTTATAACATCTTGCCGCGGTAAATGCGTGAGAATTATTATCTTTTTTTTATGAAGATATTCTCTACTCTTGCACGAAAAGTAACAATCTGAGTATATCTTAAATTTATTAGTCGGGTTACCGATGATTACTAAGGTTGCGTCATTAGATTTACTATCCAAGAAAGAATCGATTACAAATGCATGCCCTTTATCTCTATAATGATTTGATACACTTAAAAACATTAATTTTGAATTAATATGGTATTTGCTTCTGAAATCACTTTCTTTATTGGAACCTTCAAACTCTTTCATATCAGCAAAATTAGGAATAATCGAAAAATGTGAAATATTATTTCTATCCCCAAATAGTTTATCTTGATAAATTGCAGAATGATAAATAAGACCGTCATACTGATTTAGATATATAGGTAACATTTTAAAATATTCTGCATATTTATTCATATGAAGACCGGCATACCCAACTGTTGCAAGAATTTTTTTAAATGGAATTCTCGATAATACAGGAAATAGAAGATCTGTTGCCCATGTTTGAGCTGCATAGTTCATCATAAGATTAAAAGAACCTGAAAGCACCGCATCTACATAAACTTTAGATTCATAACCTTTGATGCCCCTTACAATATTACCGCTTACCTTAAACTGTTTTATTTTTACGCCATTTAATTCAGAGAAATCTCTCCGTTCATCAAATGAAGTATAGACTGTAACGTCATGCCCACGCTGAATAAGTTCTTCAGATACCTTGCGGACTAATTCTTCACTACCGCCAATCTTTGGATAATATCCTTGAACAGTATGTAATATTTTCACGTATATTTCTCTTTTTGAGAATCGATAAATAAATTATGCAAAGATTCTATCGAATATTTTTTTAAATCGAATTTCATATGTATGTTCGCGAAGAAACCGATCATAGCCTGCCTTTGCAATATTCTCCCTTTCAGATTCGTTCATAATATAATATCTAATTTTATCTTCAAGCTCATTAAAGTTCTTATAACAAACAATTTCTTTCTCAGGAATAAAATACTCTTCTATGCCAGCTACATAAGAAGCTAATTGAAAACTTCCAGTTGCCGGAATTTCAAAATTACGTGCTTTTATTTGATCTCTTCTTTTATTTTGCCAAAACATTAAAAGATGTCGAAAAGAACTAGAAAAATTTAAATTAATTTTTGACTCATTGAATACATTTATCACTTCATCATAAGTTAACCTTCCATTTTTTGCACCAGTACCCCAATTCTGGATATTAATTCCATGTTTCTGCAATTTATCAATAATTTTTGCCCGATCACCATACGGTTGTCCTATAAATGTTACATCATATTTTTTAAGAACATTATTTTTCTTAAAAATATAATGGTTTGCTCCCCATTGAGTAAGTATCACATTTTTGTAACCAATACTTTTGTATTTGGGGATTGAAAATATATCTGTTGTTGTTGACCAGGTAAATGATGGCGCCCAAAAACGGGTGAATGCATCAAATCTCCATTGATCATCACAAAACCAACTTAAAGTCTTTGTAGCAGTTTCTTTTGTTATTGCGGTAATAACATTTTTATCGATTTCATCTTTAAATAAAACGCAAAACAACAAATCGGGTTTATCCCGATCAACAGTGTCCCTGAGAAGTTGATTCATCTTATACTTCCCATGAACTTTTATTAATTCCATATAATCAAATCGAATGATTGTGTGTCCCATGGCTTTAAATGTCTCATAAAACGCAGATTCTTCAAAACTTTTTCCACGTTCACGAAAACCATAATCAAATTCCATCGCGACGTACAATATTTTCATATTGTTCCTTTTTGGGTCAGAATATCATAATAAAAATGTCTTCAAGTACCTATATTCTTTCTTTTTTAGTGCAGTCTTGATAGCGTGGAGCCCAGTACGATATTTTTCAAATAATATTCTTATATATTCATATCGTGATAATTTTTCACTCCGTTCTAATTTATGATAGATTTGAATCAATCCCCGATATGTTTGTAAAACATCTTTGCTAATATTCCCTGCATGAATCCTATACAAAGTCAAAGGTTCAGAAAGACTGACGATCGGATAAGAACGTCCCAACCTTAACCATAGATCATAATCTTCTAAAGACTTGAGGGATTTGTTTTCATCAAATACACCACTCTGAAGTAATGCTTTCTTTCTAACAACAACGGACGAATTTATAATAAAATTGTTATGCAGCAGCTTAAAAAAGACATTTCCACTAAATAAATTTTGATTTTTAGTATATAATTCATTTGTAACAATTTCATCTTTAATTAAATAGGCATTTGTACAAACCAATGCACATTTTGAATCCTTCATTAAAATATCTGCTTGTTTTTCTAGCTTTGAAGGTAACCACTCATCATCAGAATCCAAGAAAGCGATATATCTACCTTTCGCAACTTGGATGCCTCTATTTCTTACTATAGATTGTAAACCACAGTTGCTCTGATAAATATATTTAATTCTATCAATAATATTCGAATCTTTTAATATTTCTTTCGTATTATCAGTAGACCCATCATCCACAACGATGACTTCATATTTGTTTCTATCGAGTGTCTGTGCAAATACACTTTCAAGAGCCCGCCTCAGTAATTGAATACGATTATAAGTTGGGATAACAACCGAAAACAATAATTTATTTTCCATATTGTATTGTTCGGTGTCCATCAGAATATTATCCGAACCACAATCCCAAATCCACACATAAATAAACTCCTGAATCAGCACATCTAAACCAAATGAACATTGTCACCCCAATACAAAATGGCACACACTCAAATCGTCAAACTTTTTAAGCGTACTAATAGTGCTTTATTCACAATAATAATCGAAGATAGATAGAATAAACCTATAAATACCAAGCCATAAACAATTCCTTCAATACCATACAATCGTACAACAAAATAGTTTCCAACTACTGCAATAACTCCAGTGATAATTTTGGGTTTAAGATAAATTCTCGGCACATTTAAGGACATGCCCAGTGTGCTTAGAGCTTGTCCGACATAGAACAAACCCAGTCCCAAACACAAAATAGGCAACATTGTCCATGCATCTTCAAAAAGTGGATTCCCAAGGAATAAGATCAATTGGCGGCCGAAAAGGGACGTAATGAATAAGGCTATTAGGGTAATTATACCCAACACACCTACAAATAACAACAGGAAAAAAGATATTTGTTTTAGATTTGCCTCGTTTTTTAAATCATTACTTTTCTCATAAATGGATGGTATAATAAACTGCGAGATTACACCGTAAGGAATAACAATGAAAATATTGGCTATGGTATAGATAAAAGAATATTTCCCTAGTACAACACCTCCAAGATATTGAAGGATAATCCATTTTTCGCTGTACATCTGAAGCCATGAAGCTATTCCCCACAAAAGAAATGGCGAACTAAAGATCAATATCTTTTTAAATACTTCATGTCTAAAACCGGTTTTTATCTGCACTTGAAATGGGATAATTTTACTAATAAAGAACACTCGGTAGACGATGATCACTAGAAGAGAAAAGGAAAAAGAAAAAAGAATAATTGTAATAGAAGGAGAAATCCACCAATAGAACAACAAGAGCGTTGAGTATGCTAATACTCTCTCCCCGATTTGTAAAACACTATTAATCTTTCTATACTTTAGCAAATTTAAAAAAGAAATTAACAACGGATTGATTAATGTCATCATTAGGAATAAACCAATAGCAGATAAATAAAGAAAGAGATATCCACCTAGAGCTATTTGTAAGTAAATACCTGCTAAAACAAAAAGGAATAAAATGCTCACTCCAGAATTTCGAAGAAACTGTACCATCAATTTTGTATAGGCGTGCGCATCACCTTTTTTTTCGTAATCATAAAAAAAACGCAAAAAAGATTGTTCGGCAGGGCCAAAGTAGACCAAATTGATAAACCCTTGAATTGTTAAGATTAATGAATATTTCCCGAACTCTTCTGGGCCTATTTTTGAAATTTGTTTTGTAATGAATATTCCCAAAACAAATGTAACACCTTGCCCAAATATCAGCCATAAAAGGTCATAAATATTTTTTTTATGAAAATGTTTTTTAATAGAAATGAACTTCAAATTATACTCGGTTAAATTAAGATAATGTTTTGGATCATCAGTGTTTGACTATTAAATATGTTCTGGATCGACTCTCTTAATCTCTTAACCATAAATACAAATATTCTTCCTGTTTCGAATAAATTTCAATATAATATTATGTTAAAATATTCTACTTTACAACAAACCTAATAATGTCATTCTTAATTTCAAGCTCATAACTATTATTTTCCCCTTTGATAAACTCATTCAGTTCTTCTATGGTAGGATAATCACTTTGCCCTATAAACAACCTCGCATCATCAATAAGTAATACATGATTAAATTTTTCCGTTTCGAGTATTGCCTTAAGTTCTTCCAATATTGGACAATCTTTATCACCCCTCGCTGTCACTCCTTCGGAATAATGACCGTCTAACCAAAATATCGCCGGTTCTTTTATGTCCTGTAGTATCTGAGGCAATACCGTTCCACTATCGCCTTTATAAAGAATTACATTTTTATTTTTTTTGAATCTCATTTTTGCTTTCTCAAAGAGGTCTTTTCCCAATTCTATTGAAATGACATTTTTAAATCTTTTTCGTTGAGCTTCTACCATATCGCCCATATATGTCCCAGTCTCAATTAAGATAGAGTATCCATATTTAAGCTGATATTCTTGTATCGTTCTTATTTTTATAATATGAGGTGGAGGAACAGGGCAACCTCTATTCTTCCACTCTTTTAATTCTTTTCTTTCTTGCAAATAGAGCCTTATTTTTTGTCTAATATTTAAAATATATTTTGGCAATAATGTCTTAATAATTTCTTTAGTCATATTAATTCTCTTTCAATCGATTTTCATTTACGCCATTTTACATGGCATGTCACCCTATCGCTCAATTTAAATATTACATAAGATATGTTAGTCGATAATACAATAGTTTAATAGTACAAATTTAATATAATTTAATATTCGCAAACAATTTAGATCGACTTTACAACTTATTTTGTCATAATTATCGAATTCGCATGTAATAAATATCGTGATTTATAAAATGGTAAAATGGCGCATATTATTTTCTTATACATTATCTGCCTATCGTACAGTAATTGGATTTATCGTGTTAAATTGCACTTATCTTCTTAAATAACATCGTAACCATTATAAATAAATAGCAGATATCTTCATATTTGAAAATACCTGCTATCTCAATAAATAATTTTTATATTCAATAAACAATCCTCACTACAAACTGCGAGGAATATAAATCAACAGAGAATAAAGTATTCCTGTTTATTAAAAATATTATTTTATCAATCTAAACTTATTGCACCAATTAATAATATTTTCGCCGTACATCTGTTCAATAACGCGATAGCTACCAGATCCGACAAATGCCAGCATCATAGATACAAGGACAATAATGGATCTTTTGGGTCTTTCTTTCTTTGCAGCAGCTCGTCCATAATCCATAACATTTATAATCGGAGTTGTCCGTATCTCTTCAATCTTCGCAAGCTCATACTGTTTTTTTAGCTCTGTATACATTACGGTATTAATCTGCACTTCACGCATAAGCCGTTCCTGATCTAATAATAGTTGCGGCGAACTGCTTACCATTCTATTCTTTTCCCTAAACTCTTTTAAAGCATTCTCTGCTTTTGAAAGGTCTGCTTTCACTTCCACTAATCGTGCTTCTATCCATTTCCTTTGCTCCAAAGCATTAGTGTTTCTCTGTGTCCGAATAAATTTATCCGCCACACAAATTGTATTATTCAGTATGTCTGCAGATAACTGCGGCTCTTCTGTTTCCATTGACATCGTCAACACGACTGTCTTAAGGTCCATAGCAACATCTAATATGGTTCGAAGATTCAGCAATGCAACTTCATAATCCCGCTCCGGATTCTTTTCCTTGATATTCCAGTATTGGATAAGATTTACAGAATCAGAATATTCTTTTGTTTTGTACTTTGAATAAATAACCGTCCTTAACACCGACTCACTTTTAAGAATTGTCGGATACAACCGTACGACTGATTCTTCTCCACCAACATTAACACCAGCGATAGCAGCAAGACTAGATAGGCTGCCGCCTAATCCTAGTTTAGATTTATCAGTATCTGGCAACAGTACCGCTGTTGATTTAAATGTTTCGGGCAATATCAAACTAATAATTATTGCCAGTATCGTTATAGCACCTGTAACAATGCAAATAAATTTTCTGGATTGCCACAGGAGCGAAAGTATATTCGTCCAATTGAGACGAGATGCACCTTGCGCTGATTGTCCGGAGGTTTCTTCGATATTTTGAGATTGTTTCATTATAATTTTCGTAATGTTACTATTTTGTAATCTGCACAATCGCTACCATCATCGTCGCTATGGCCACAAATATAGTTGCCCAATCGCGCATAATAGGTAATGTATTATTTTCCTTCACTATTTTTTGGGGAACAGAAATTACGCTTCCTCCGGGAATATCCGGATTAGGAAAAATAAACCAACTCTCTTCCCACCTTCTCCCATTGGGCATTGTAACAAATATTCTATCATCATCGGCTTCATCTTTCAAGCCGCCGGCTTGCTTTAAATAGTAACTGAGACTTGCGCCTTTCTTATAAACGACTGCAGAAGGAACAAATATTTCACCGCGTACTAAAACCACTTCCTGTTTGAAGGCAATGTTAACAACATCGCCATCCAGCATTGAAATGTTGTCTCGCGAATTATCATCATCGAGCACTTTCTCAAAATCGACAGGTACCAAACCGGCATTATTCCATTTGCGCACAATAGTAGAGCCCACTAAATATGCCCCGGTACGCAATCCTCCTGCCCGTTTAATAATACTCGAAAGTTTCTCGTTTTCTTCCTGCAACGCATACGATCCTGGATACGTAACATATCCGGTGATCGTAATAAGCCGTTGGCGGTTAAACTTTGGATTAAACGGCACCATAAGATGATCAAAATCTTCCAGGACTATGGGCTGAGTTTTTTGGTCATCCCAATAATTCTCTGTTACATTAAATTTTCTGATTTTGCTCAAATAACCAATTTGGCTTGTATCTAATTTTGCAAGTTCCCAGCCTTGTTTTGATGCTGCTTCTGTCAATCCGCCTGCCATTACAACAAGATCCGCCACTGTCATATTCTCAGCACGTGTATAGATTCCCGGCTTTCGAACTGCCCCGGCAATAGAAACGGTCTGTTCAGGAAAGAAGTATTTCTGCTTATAAATAATAATTGAATCTTCCCGTTCAAGTTCTAGATTCTGTGTAAGATCTCCCTGTATGGCAAGAGCAAGGTTAAATGACAGGATCTGTCTTCTAAAACTTGGAAGCACACGAATAAGATCCGCTCTCTCACCAAACGTGTCGCTTATGAGACTGTCCGCCTCTTGCACGAGATCACTAACCCGCATCCCATTCTTTAAAGCAAAGACTCCGGGTTTTTTCACGTTTCCTGTTATGGTCACTCTATTTTGCAGGAATTCATTTATCTGAAGAACAGATACTATATCGCCATTTTCCAGTTTGAAATTACTCTTAAGTAAATCTTCTGCTGAAGAATATTTCACATCAAGATCGAGTATGTTCTTCGAATAATTCTTCCGTTCGGCAAAAGGAATGATACGTTCCACATGTGCCCGATCATAATATGCATTGACCTGAAGGCCGCCAGCCATGACAAGCAAGTCTTTGAGCGTCTCATCGGATTTTAATTCATAGATTGCCGGTCGTATGATATTCCCGATAATTGCAGTTCGCTTACCAATAGTCTTGACGAACACAACATCTCCATCCTGTAAACGAACATCTTTTGACTTGTCGCCTCTGAGTATATAATCGTAGAAATCGATCGTTGAAATGTTTTTATTATTACGTAATACTTCTATCGAACGAAGGGAACCATTAATATTCGGTCCGCCTGCAACGTACAAAGCAAGAAAAGAAGTTGACATAGAAGAAATCGCATAACCGCCCGGTTTCTTCACTTCACCTAACACAAAAACCTGTATCGTTCTCAGTTTACCAATCGATACATCTAACCACGTGTTTGCATCATGTCCGCCATTGCGTAGCCCTGAATAAAATGAAGTGAGTCGATTTAACAATCGCGTTTTCAATGCTTCCACTGTCACTCCTTGAGCAGGCACTGGACCAACATTCGGAATAATAATATTTCCTTCTCTCGAAACGACAAATTGAGAAAAGAGCTGCGTTTCACCCCATATAGTCAACAATAATTCATCACCCGGACCTAACATATAATTTGATGGAGTCGGCATATTAAGCACAGGTTCAAATGTGGACGTTGGATATTGGAATAAATTATAACCATATGGCTGGAGTTTAGCCACTCCAGTTCTTCCTTCAAAGCCCGGTACAGAATCTGGAAGTTGCGGTACAGCGGCAGGAACCGGAACTGCTTGCTTCACAGGTTGCTCCCCCGCTCTTTGAGCTTCCGTTGACTGCTGAGCTTTCTGTTGAGCTGCTTGAATGTCAAGATATTTTTGCAGGTCAACACCAAGTGCATTAGCTTTTACTTCTGCTTCTTTTTCATTCATTCCAAGTTCTTTAATTTTTGCCTTTATCTGATCTGGAGTCATATTCTGAAGCTGCGTATCCGCTTGTTGTTTAATGGCTTCTTGTTGCTGAGCATTTATGCAATTGGGTAGTATCAGATAAGAAATGAAAAAGAATAAAGAGAAAATTAGAAACAATCGTTTCATAGTAACCTTACGTAAAAGTTATTGTACATTTTTGAATTCTTTTTTTAGTGACTTCCATGTATTTTTAAGGTCTTGCGAAATTACCTTTGTCTTTGCAACAACGGGCATAAAATTTGTATCTCCATTCCACCTGGGCACAATATGGAAGTGAATATGTTTGTCTATTCCGGCACCTGCTACCTTACCTAAATTTGCTCCAAAGTTAAATCCTTGCGGCTTTGAAGTGTTTTTAAGCGCCTTAATACATTTTCCTGTCATCATCATAATCTCTCCATGCTCTTCACTGGAAAGTTTAGTAAAGATAGACGTATGCCGATATGGGACAATCATCAAATGCCCGCTATTGTACGGATATTTATTCATCACAACAAAGCAGAATTTTCCTCGCCATATAACGAGATTTTCAGCATCAGAAGCTTTTTCCGTCATTGCGCAAAAGAGACATCCGCGTGATTTTGTTTTATCACTGAATGTCTGAATATATGCTGACCGCCAAGGGGAATATAGTTTTTTCATCAAGACTAGTAAATAGTAATGAATGCTTGCCCACCCACCGAAGTGCAACAATCCTTAAGCACAAAAGTGGGATGAATAAATCCTATGCAAATAATAACAAATACTACTTCAACAGCAATTTATGGAACAAATGCATTCCAATCAAGCTGACAGAACTCTATAATTCATATTTCACATTAAGCGTCGGCACAAATTCTACCAAGTTTCCATAAATTCTTCGTGATTGAATATGTCCTTGCAGTTGAATTCTATGATTGATCTTTGAGGCATTCAAAGCTGCTTCAAGCGCACTGAAAACGTGATTTGCAACGATAACATATGAAACAGTTGTCCCAATATTGTAGTAACTATTTGCCTTGCCTCTCATATCGCTGTATGCTAGAAATCGCGGAGAAACATTCCCTATCCCGTTATTGGCAATTACATCCGCTCTTGTATATGATGTTGCATCATCCCATCCGCCGCCAAATTGTGAATATTTTCCAATCATTTCGTAGAATTGCTGATCACCATGCGGTGCAAGTTTGTGCGTGAAACCTGTCGGTTGAATGCTTTGATCGCTGGCTATCTGATCTTCTGCAGTATTTAATTCCGCCCACTGAACTTTTTCCCATGATTTAAGACTCTGATCTGAATTAATATTTATTGTTTTACCAAAGTTTAAATTAATCCAAGCAGCATATTGCGCAACTGACCAGTGTTCATCTGCATATTGCTGGAAGTCATTCGTTTGCCGGTCACCTTTTTTCTCATATGTTGCATATACAACCCACGCTAAGACTTCTGCACCAAAAAAAGCAGCACTCTGCCAGTAACTTTTCGTATAGAATTGTCCTGCACCCGGTAAAACAGCCGAATACAATCCTGCCGCTAAAGGAGAATAGCGGGTTTTCTTCATAACTGTTTTATTAGTGGCGCGAATACTGTCAGATAGAAGATCTCTATCAATATTCATCTCCAAATCACATTGGAGACTGCCGGTAAGACAGATGCCTTGCTGCTGTTGAACAGGCGTATATTTATACTGCCCATGCGCATGAATGGACAAGATGAATAGCCCGCATATTCCAAATATCACAAATCTATATTTCATAATTACCTCATAAATTGCCGCGGCATGATGTCGTTTAATTCAAAACCGAACAAGATGCCCAAATAGAAACGCCATTCATGTCCATATTGGACAGTGGTTGTATTAATATCCTGCACATCCCTGGAAAACCGATTTAAGCCATATGCACCTGAAAAAAAGATGCGTGTTGGATATGCATAGAAAGAAAATGTCTCAAGCCGAAGTTCAAATCCTACATCTTGCTTCCATTGATCTATAGATGGTATTTCACCCGACCATGCATTTCCTATATCATAAAATACAGATCCGTAGAGTTTGGAAAAATAGATTTGAAGAATTCTGAAATCTAATTTTGTGGCAATCGGAAATCTATACGTTGTATTCAGTGTAATTGTTTTATTACCTCCGAGCGCATAAAACGAATAACCGCGCATTCCAATTAAGCCGCCTGCATAATAATCGAAGAACTCATCAATAGTCGGTCCAAGTATGCCAGAGGCATTCAATGCGAACGAAAGTGTATGCCTTGGAAAAGGCAGAGCTATGTGCTCATTCCAAGCTAGCTCAAATCTTGAAATATTGTAATTCGTGTAGACAGGAACGCGAAACCCGCTAGATGTTGAAGTCGAATCTGTCGGATTAAATTTATCAAACTCGAAGAAATATTTCAATGAAAATGATCTTCCGACCGGATTGATATCTTTATCCAATGTTCGCAGAATACCATCATACTTAAGCTGTACCGAGAAGGTATTACCAATGAAGTATGTAGACCCAGAAGCCGGTATTACAGGCGCACCGATAGGGATGAGGAGGGAATCGTACCAACCACCAAAATCCTGACTGTATCGACTCATTGAATAACCCAATTTTAAATCACAGTTTTCAGAAAATATTTTTTGCTTAAGCGAAAAATCAAACTCAGACAAAGTATATGTAACAACCGTTCTAGTTGTTAACGTAGGATTGTATGAATAATCAAAAATAATGTCACGGGACCGAGTAATATTATAAAGCTCTATCGTAGCTGTCGGCTCTAAGCCCAATTGGTAAAGAATCGGCAGCCGATCGCTGTATTCAAAAATAAAAAATAGATCTCTCTCCAATTTTCTATTAATGTCTGCGCCGCCAAAGAGACTCATTTTATCGAGCACATCGGAGGAAGTTATATACAAGCCTGGCTTCACTACATCAAGTCCGCTGCTGTTTTTATTATATGTGTCTATACGAAGTAAAGGAATAATTGAGATACTGGTGAACACCGAATGATAAGGTTTAGCTTGAGGCAATGATTTATTTTCATCAGGCGAATTCCCATTTGTCGCCTGGACCGATTGTTCTCCGGTTTTTTTCTCTATCAAGCTGCTGTAAAGATTCGGCGCGTTTAACTTTGTTTGCAGAGAATCTTTTTCTGAAACCACTGACAATAGAACATCAATTGAGTCTTGATGTAAAAGCGCAATTTTATATCCGGTTGATGAATAGTCAACGTAAGCGACGTCTCCTTTATTGTTTACTGTAGGAAGAAATGCGCCGCCAAGAACATTCGTAATTTGTTTTTCATATCCGGTCGGGAGATTAAGTGTGTATACATTAAAAATACCGCCCTTATCCCAAGAATATAGAAGCGTTGAATCAGATGCAAAAAAAGGATTTCGGCAATCTCCTGCATGTATTAATACCTGGAAATTATTCCCGTTTGAATCGATAAGGGCAACAGATTGGTTGTGTCCGGTCGAATATCCGAAAGCAATCCTTGTACCATCTTTTGACCATACGGGAGTATAAACCTGCTCGCCATTTTGAAAGTGCGTTACGCGGGAAATATTTTTCCCATCTGCATCGCACATACCAATATTGAGCGTGCCATCGCTTCCCGTTGTGTATATAAGTTTTTTCCCATCTGAAGATAGTTTTGGGTTTATTGCACGCAGTCCATGGGTTAATCGCTCTTCCTTTTCAGTGGAAAGATTGAATCGATATAAATCGCTGTATCCCGACCAATGCGGATTTTCCCGAGTGATTTGCGCATAATAGATATATTTATTGTCTGGAGAAAATGATAAAGATGAGCGAACGAGAGTTGACAGCGCTTCAGGCAGGATCATTTTTGATGTTTTCGTTGCACAGTCATAAATATAAATACTGCTCGCCCAACGATCTGTGCCTTTATTAGAGACGTAAGCAATTTTAGAACCATCCGGCGAAAACACAGGATAGAAATTTCCGAATCCTTCTTTCTCAATAATATCTCCGCCTTTGAGCATCGGTTTCAAAGAATCTTCAAGCTGTTTGTATTCTTTTGTCTTTTCCGTTCTCCACTCAGTGTAAAGTTGTTCACCTGTTATTCCGAGTACAGCTTCAATGGCACCATCAATTGTTAAACGAAAGAGTTTTGAAAGTTGTCTCGAGATTGCTTGAAGTTTATCAACGCCGTATTTCTGCCCTATATATCCTACAAGAGAAAATCCAGAATTGTAGACAGATTCATTTCCAAGACTATTTTTTCCGAAGAATGCCATCTCATTCCATGAAAGCGGGTTTCCATCAATTAGATACATTCGTAAAATCATGTCGCGATGAGAATCCCATGTGTCATATCCCAGCACAGGATTGTTATACTGCGCAACACCTTCGGCAAACCATGGCGGTACAACAAATCCGGAAATCGGATAAGAAACTATGACATTGGGATAACCATAGAGGACATCCGGGCGGCTCTCTTTTTCATAGCCAAGCCATTGAAAATAAAATCCCGGTACTTTTCTACCGAATTTCATCGCTGTCTGAATTTGTATAATATGCGTGAATTCATGTGAAACTACATTCCATAGCCACGGATGAGTTCCACGCAATTCAAAATCTAACGCGGGCGCGTAAATGACAATCTTATTATCATAGAAATATGCACCGCCATTTGAGTAATCATCATGGTCACGAACGATAATACTGACTTTCTGATCAGGTTCGTGGCTGTACATGGTTGTAATCGGACCATAAATGCTTTCGGCAATCTTTGCTATTTCGTGTCCCGTGCGTTCTGCGCCATTATGGAAATGAACGAGAAAATGTTTTGTTTCGATTGTCTTCCAATCTAATTCCGGATGACTGTAATCCTCTTGGGCAACGACAATTGAAGATATCGCGAAGAACAAACTAACTATTAAAAATAATTTATACTTCAAGTTTCCTCTCTATGGAAATAATAGAATATTTTTTCTTTTGTACCATACCCTTGAGCGCAATGACTTTTGCATTGCGCTCGTTCGGTCATCTTGAACTGGTTAGTCAGTAAAATATATTATGTGATAATTATTTTATAAAACACAGTGCAAACATTTGCTTACGGGATTATAGCATTATTTAATAATGTATTTTGCCATTAATTCTATACCGTATTAAACATTCTTCATAATAATCTGGCGATCCTACATAACCTTGTCTTTGGCTGACGAGACCAATATCTTTTGCATATGCATAATAATAATTTCGTTCTTGCATGGAATGGGGAGTAGGTTTGGTTGCCTTTAGGCTGCCAATTACATACTTAGCCGAATATTGACCTGCGGGAACTACACATACCGAGTCTGAATTCTTCATTTTCCAAGTCATATAAAACGTACTATCATGATGAGTGGGGAAGTCATAAGGATAAAATGCAATAAGATAACTGGTATCTTGATTTATTGTAAATAACTTCGCGCCTCCATTTGTTACAATATAATCAGAAGAATCTCGTATGAAGGCTGGGTTAGTCGAATGAGAAGGTTCACTCCAATAAGAACTACAGACCACTGCGCAGACATTGCCGTTGCAAATGCTGTCTTTCTCTACATAAACACTATCAAGTAGATTCTGGTCTATAAAATTCATTGTTGAATCGGACGTGTAATATTCATAAATCCAATAATTGCCAACTGCTAACGGATAATAATCTGTAACTTTTTCTTGCACACCAATAGATTCAACAGGATTCGATCCTTCTTTCTTACAAGAGGCAATAAACAATGCCATCATTAAGAATACAATTGACCGTTTCATATAAATACTCCTTCAAGATAGTTGAACATATTGTTGTTTTTGCGATTTCTACTCCAATCGCGGTAACAATTTTATGAACAACCCTCCTGTAATTTTTAATTTAAATAAGAAGTATTTATTTTACTATCTAACATCCGTAGCAATATTCCGGAACTCTTTTTTCTTCGTCCAACATAAACCAATCATTCTAAAGTACATCTCATTTTACCACCGCTATCTTAATAAACACTACTTCGCTCTTGTTCGCACCATGAGCCTCAACACGGGCGAGATAAACACCGCTTTGAATATTGGAGACATTCCATGTTACCTCATTGTCCATTCCTGCTGTTCCATGTCCAGACAATTCTGTTATCTTCTTACCGGAAAGGTCAAGGATGGTGATCGTAACATTAGCATCCTCACTTGTAAAGTATCGAATTTGGGTTGATTGACCATAAGTCGGATTCGGCCAATTATATACGCGTGACTTAGGAAAGAATTCTGTACTAATCGGAATAGCCTGCGTAACATTCACATCCGCATTGCTGTGACGTTCATCGCCCAGATACTGCCACCACGTTAATGAAGTTGATGTTGTCGAATTCGAAGTAAGAAATGCATCGAACGAACCGTTTTCAGAAAGGACTGCTATACCTAATTTGTTAAATGGACTTGTATAAGCCATAGGATATGCTTTTCCTGATGAAGTTACTTGCATTGGGAAACCTGAGAGCAATTTTCCATTTCGATCGTACACCCACATTTCACCATCGTTCGTTAAGAGAACAATTTCTTGCTTAGTATCTCCATTAAAATCCATAACAAGCGGCGTACCTGTAAACTCCAAGCCGGTTCGGGCTTGAATGGGAAAACCATCAAGCATAGAGCCAACACGGCTAATAACCGAGAGAGAATTTGTAGATTGAACTACAGCATCTTTTTCTCCATCACCGTCAATATCTGCTACAGCAAGTTCTTGAATTCCGGAGCCCGGAACGCTTATCTCATAATTTTTCTGGGACAATGATTGGTTATAGGAAACTACTTTGTTTCCAGTCTTTTCTGCTGAGATTATGTAATTTCCTCTTGGAGATACTGCCGCTGCAAGCATCCAACTATTTGAAGAAGTAGGTAAATCTACTGTTAAGTTCTCGCTATAGATTCTATTTCCTGATGTAAAAAAATATTCATTTGATTTTGCTGATGAAGATGTTGGTAGTAAGGTAATTGATGATATCGAGTCAGTTCCAACTGAACGTTCAGAAATCGCATCGCCATTTGTGTTAAACTGATAGATCGTTCCTGATTCTGCGCCAACAAGAATGGACGACGAATCTAATTGGGCAAAACAAGGCGAAGTCGTGAAGCGATGCGTATAGGATTTTTTTATACTATCAAGCGAACTTAGCCCATTATGAAATGCGAATTTAAAGATTTTCAAAACGCTGTCTTGTACGCTCGCGACTATTTCAGTGGAATCTGGCAGTACATTCACTGCCACCCCGTTAGCAGTTGAAGTGGCAGACAGGAGATCCGTTGTATTTCCTAATAGACTTTGTCCATTGTTTTGCAGTGCAAAGATTCCATTGCTTGTCGGAAGATAGAGATGATTTTTTGTTGATGTCGGAAATGAACTCACGTTTGTGTTTTTAAATTCGCGGTGCATTAAAGAATCGCGATGAAGTATCTGATTCCCGATTTCCACCGTCATTGTCATACGTGGTGATCGTGAACTAAAATCTTTAATCGTTACTAAACTTGCGGCACTTGAAAAGCTGTTGCTATTCGGAAATGAGTTCTGATCAAAGATGTTTTTATAGGGATCTGCGGGATTGCCATTAAACCAGCAATCGAGCGCCCATCCATTCTCTGTCCCCCATTCAGCAACTTGTCCTATATCTTTTGCACCATCTGCTTCCTCCAAATCTACCCCGCGATGTGTCAAGTTCGTATTGATAGAGTTTGTGCTTAATCCTGCTTGAATCACATTTTCGTCTATGTGCCAGATAAGTATTCCACCGCCGTCATACAGATGCGTTGTATCCATGAATCCAGGCAATGCCCAATCAAAATTGCTCACGTCTACTACAGAACCGCTGATTCCGTTCACACTATCATACGAGAAACCGGTAGTATCTTTGTTGAAATGACGCCAAAGCGTATCACCTTTTGCATTTGCAATTTTTATATCTAAACCTGTTCCTTTTGGATTTCTATTTCTATTTTCTATAAGAAAATATTCTGAAGAAGTTATTGGAATCTTATAGACCGTGTCTTGCTTAGAAGGATATTTTAGTCCAACCGCCGGTACTGAAAGATTTACTGATGAATTTACAATTGTTATAGGCGTGAGCCATCCTAAATATATTTTTTCCCATGCACTTGGTTCCGGTGGAAAGAGTCCATTATATGCAAAGATATCTGCACCATCCATTAATCCAAATTGTCCTATGCCGGAACTTCCTGTCTTTGTATTGAATAAGTCCGGTAGCCCCAAATAACTTCCCACAGATGCGGCAAACATTCCATTGATACTTAATTCATATGTCAGTATGCCTAAAGTGGTGGGAATGTTGCGCGATTCAGTTTCCGGCAGGATAATTGTGTTTTTGATCAAACCGTTCACAAAGCCAGGAAAAGATGATTGCCCAAGTGCGACGGCAAATGCGGTCGAATCAAGATACAAAGAAGGAATATCATATGGAGCAGGATTTACTCCTAATGAGCTGACTAAATCAATATCGCGTCCTACTCCCGCATGGAAAATAACAAATGCATCATATTTTTGAAAATCGATTTCAGGATAAAGAGAATCTGCAATTTGCCAGCTCTCTCCTGCTAGTTCAGCAAGGTTCTTATTGTCATTGTTATTTGTTGGAGGTGCATAGGACTTCATCGATTTCGAAAGTGTAATTCGTTTACTGTCAGCATACACTGCACCTGTGACAGTAAGTTTTCCATTAGATACTTTGCGGAAATAATTTTCAACAAATTGAATTTTGTTTGCGAAGTACAAGGAGTCATGAGGCGGCGGATCGATCAGTGTGTCCGTAGCTACAGTCGAAATCGATTGGAATTTTCCATCACCGGTTGTCCATTCATCGGCATCAGTCTGGAATTCTACCATAATAGCAAGAATACGAACTGTGTCCCGCGGTGTTATCGCGTTCGTCTGTACCTGCTCGGAACTCATGCGTTTTTGCAATAGATGCGAAAACGCATTTCGTTTTTGCGCAAATGAAAAATTGCTTATAAGAAGCAACACACATATTGTCCAAGCTCGTGTCACAAGCACTCCAATCTTTATTAGAAACACTTCAGCCTGCTATTCAAATATCCGGTAAAAAGATCATAGTAAAACGCGGATGACAAAACCATACCATCTGCAAAACGATGAATGTCGCAGAGGATTCAATGAATATCCGATACTTAAATTCTTAATTCACATCACCGCCCCAACCAATCGAAAGTGACAGGCGCAGCGTTCCATCTAGTGGATTTTGACCTTCTAAAGCGCTAAGGTACCCAAAATCGAATGCATAGAGATCATATCGAAGACCTGCGCCGAATGTCATGAACTTGCGGTTTCCTTCTCTCGGATCCTCATAGAAATATCCAAAGCGCAATCCAATGAGCTTAGGAGAACCGTACCAATATTCTAATCCTATCGCAGAATCGAACCGGCGTATTTGTTCGCTTATATTACCGCTTGTCCAAGTGGTAAAGAATGCTTTGTAAAATTCATCCGATGAAGATCCATATCGATTCACCAACAATCGGTTTACTTCTACAGTACCATTAATATTATTATAATCGCTTTCAAGAAATTTGTATGCAATACCAAGACGAAGATTCATCGGTAAAGGATCTGCTTGTGCTCTATCGATGTAAGACATCTTGGGACCAATATTGGCAATATTCGCACCAAAACTAATGCTCTTACCAAGGTCAACGTCAGTAAATGGAATGTTACATACAAGCGGACGATACAACAATCCGATATCGAAACAAACTCCAGTGGCTGTCCCAGTTCCTTTTTCTTCACCCGCCCCAAAAGGTGCAAGATGTGAATAGATAATCCGGACACTGGTACCAATACCAAGTTGTTCAGTGAGTTTGGTACTATATGTCAAGGCAAAAGCCATCTCATAGCCGGTAAACGTCCCGATCACATCTGGGGAAGAACTTGTCTGATTAAACTCACCTAGATTGAGATAAGTCAATTGAGCACCTACTATACCATCTAAATCTTCAACGGGCTGTTTGTATGCGAGATGCGCAATCCATAGATCCGACAATCCCAAACCAGGAAGCCAATTTGTATGGGTCATTGCAAGTTCAGATCCTTTTTGGAATGCAAGTCCCGCAGGATTCCAAAATGTAGCCCAAGCATTATCCGCCAATGCTACACCTGTTTCTCCCATTCCGCTTGATCTTGAGTCCGGAACAATGAGCAAAAACGGAATTGCTGTTGTTGTTTGTGCTCGCACTATTTCTGGAACACAAATTCCTAATACAACTATTACAAAAACCATTTTCTTTATCATAACGTTCAATCCTCCTAATAATAATGAATACCGATATATTTTCTGATTAATGCGATTACTATGAACGAATTATTTTCAGAATCACTTTTTCTATCATTTATATGTTTGAGACAAGCTTTCCAACAATCGACTATCGCATTACAGCAAGCTTACCGATTGTTTCACTTGTGCGTTGTACATTTTTATCACGGGCAATTAATTTATAGAAATAAACACCGTTTGCGAGTGCGTTTCCATCGTTATCTTTTCCATCCCATGGTATCCTCACAAAGTTCTCTACGATATTTTGTGCGTTGATATTTCCAATTAAACGTCCTGCAATTGAATAAATTTTTATTTCCACGTCTATCGGATCAAACGATGTCCGTTGGAATGTGAATGTTGTCGAATTTGAGAACGGATTTGGATAATTCACGGCATTGAGCACCGCAAAATCGTCGGCAGAGTGCACCTCAAAAAAAGTTTCAGCTTCCGATGAATTGTTCTGAATATCCCACGCTTTCACGTGCAACGTGTATTTACCATCACTAAGATCTTGCAATTGATAACGCGCTTCGCCTTTTTTGTAATTATCAGGACTGCTACTATAATTATTAGAAAGGTTGAATGTCCTTTCCGGATTATTGATAGTAGCTGATAATTGATGTCCAACCCCAACAGTCGATGTGTTAATACCGCTTTCATCTTCAAGCTGCACAATAATAGTCGGATTGCTCTTTACCACACCACCCGGATGAAATGAAATGGTATCAAGATACACTGCTATAACCGGGCCAACTGTGTCTCTCGCTATTGTTGTATCTATGCCGTCAATCATCACATTTTCTGTGCTTCCAGTTCCATCAGATTGACCGCTCCAAGCATACATTGATATCCGCGCATTTTTTCCAATTGTTACATCTTTGGGAATAGGAACGACTGCTCCATAGTGTCCATTAGTGATAGATACAACACCACGGTAGAGAAGACTGCCATTAAGTTTAAAATTAAATGTGCCAACTCCATCCACAATTGACATTTCCTTTTGCGAATCGAAAAGTTGGAGTGCACCTTCGCCATTGAACGAAGACATTACTACATTATTTCGTTTCATTGTACCTGCAATGCGGGCAAGTCCCAATGATTTTATCTTAATAGTATTATTTGTTGCTATGCTGAAGCCATTTATACTATCAACTGTAGCAGTATCTTTAGGTATCAATAGGCGGACCGTTGGATCGCCGAAGAGATGAAATTTGTTCGTATTTTGTTGATCTGAATTAATCGATTTTGCCAAAAGGCATGCATCGCCTATTCTCAGAAACTGTCCATCGGAATTTCTTTGTAAGAGGTAATTAAACAAGGACATGTCAAGTGTAAAGTTTGGACCATCATTTACTACGCGCGATGCAGTAAAATCAGCAATAGCACCGCCTTGTTCCATTGTGACTAATAATTCTCCTGCGCTAATCTCGCTTGGATTATCATACCATCCAAAGCTGCACGTCGCTGTCGCAGTAAATGTCAATCTATCTTTGTTGACAAGTTGCGGTAGGTCACCTTCTCGTGTAAATACTGCTTCATGTGCCCACAATCGATTATTACCATGACCGATATAATTAGTAATGATCGTTCCAGAATTAAATGCATCAACAATTGCTTTATTTACATCCGGTTTCCTGCGCCCCCCCCCGCTGTTAACGGTAGAATATGCAACTTCATAAATTTTGTTCTTTTCATAACTCTTGAGCGCATCATTTTCAGATATTGCTTCTGAATGATCAGTATATAGTGAGCCATCATCTCCCTCCGAAGTTTTTCCGTCATCGGCAACAAACGTAATTCTATTTCGCCATGGATCTAATGGAGCAGTTTCGTATGAAATTACTTTATCTATCATGATGGCAGCATCATTGAGATTGCGCACCGGAAATCGACCGATTGCAAGTGCATAGGAATTTGATGAGCCAAGTATAACAAATTTATCATCACTTGGATATGAATCAAATGTTGTAAAAGAATATTCTGTTTCGTACGGTGGTATCCAATTTCGCTGGGTCGTGCTAATATTCTTATAATCAAAATGTCCATTGCCAAATAACAAGACATATCGTGGTTTTGGATATGCCCAATTGTCTTGAGTATATTTTAGGAATTCTCGTATGGACAAAGGATCCGGAAGACCGCCGGAGAATTCGTTATAAATTTGGTGAATGTCCACAACTAGTGTATTTAAGCTATCGTGCAATTGTCTATGATCTCTTAACCTGTTCGCTTCAGAGATAAATTCGGTCGGTGAAATAATAATAAAATCGATTTGATCTTGAAAATCATGAAGATTATTTGGCGTAAATTTTTCAACTTTTACAGCGGCTGACGGAACCATGTAACCATTTTTACCAATCACGGCAATATTACGTACATTTCTCGCAGTCTGTTGAAGTTGAAATGTGCTTGAAGAACCCGTCTGACTAAATATTATTTGCTTCACAGCATTAGGATCTGTCACGTCGAAAACGCGGACTTCTGACGAAAGATTACTTACCGTGTATTGAATTGATCCTATGGTATCTGGTGTCGTGAACAGAAGTGCATCATTCAAACCTTCAAATTTCCGTTGATAATAAATTTCCAGCCAATCTAGCCATGTCTCTGAAGTTTGATCGTTGATTGTCATTTGAATTTTAACTACGCTCCTGCTCGAATCAGGTTGAGGCAATCCTCCGGTTGCAGTAACCAGCAAATCTTCCGCATATGGATCAGTCTCGCCAATGCTCATGCTTGTTGCTGCCCCCATCGCACTTTGACTTTGCTGAAGTTGTTTGCCATTCTCAAATATATACAAATAATCTGTGGATGGAGAGCGGCGCATGAAGTTAAATGCATAATTGACTTGTGTATTTGAGACTATTCCTGGAAGCGAATTGTAATACGTATAAGTATTATTTATTCCTGAAAATTCTGACCACGCCCATCTTTTGCCGGTGTTTAAAAGATTTGTTTGCTCTTTCTCGTTAAATATTTTTTCCTGAAAATATTGTACTGATGTCGAAGCGGAATTCGCAGAGACAATTGAATCCATCTGCCTTCCTGCTGTTCCTTGACTCACAGTAAAGAAATAGTAATTCGTGTCAGTGTAAGGATTAATATAATGTTGAAAATTTTTGTCGTATGCATTGTAGCTCCAACCCCTTACTCCGCATCCATAGAAAACAATATAATCCGCTGTGTCGATACCGCTGCTATTTTTACGTACTACAAGCCTTGGGATTTCCACTAATGAGTCTGGCCTCGGATCTGTATTGTTATCCGGAATTATCAAACCACCATTTCCAAACAATCGAATTGAATTAATATCACTAATTGAAATATTCAACTTACGCAAGTAGTCAAAATTCAATTTATACATACCGGCATCTGTTACGCTGATTCGGTACCAATCTCCTTGTGCAAACGGAGAATTGCCTGTAGTGGTTTTACGTAACCCTGTCTGCATTGTTTTGGTAAGTTGCGCTTTCTGCGGAAATTCGCCTCTAAGAAAACAGGTTGAACGCATACCACCCTGTAACGCATCTTTGAATTCCAATCGTACAATAATTCGAGAATACACTCTTACTTTTTCTCTGTCTATCACTTGGATAGGACGCAGTATAAGCGTTCCAACAAATCCAAGGCTTGTTTTCCCTATACGTGCAACTTCAGCAAGTCCTCTTTGTGATGAAGATCGCGCAACTTGGACAAACTTTGCGTCGTTGTAACTTTCAATTATTCCAAAATCTTTTAATGATTTTATTGTCGGTTTCGGCAGAAGCCTTATCGAATCTCTAACCTGAAATTCACTCCCAATCACTTGAAACGAATATCGCGTTGATGGAAAAAGCAACAGAATATTCCGCGAGAAATCCGCTTGCCCGGTAGAATCAAATGTTGTTTGACTTTCAAAGAAACGAAACCGAGTAAAAACACCTCCCTGGGTCCCAGTCATATGCTCGGTATTGATGTGCGGTGTAAATTCAAGAATAACGGATTGTTGATCTTCATTTATAATTCGGATATCTGTTAACGGTTGTGCAATTCCCGTCAGCGATACGATTAGCAATAAGAATGTAATTACAAAGATATTTTTCATAAAAAAAAAGCCAAACGAGAGAAATTTATATTTTCTCGTTCGGCTAAACTTTTCTTTAAGAGATTGTCAGCCGAACTTGAAAAAGGTTTATACTTCGAACATAATTCCTATATGCTAATAGCAACAAATTACTTTAGGAACCAACCTTTATCAAGTTTTCGATACAATCTCCGTGAACATTCTATTTCTTATTATTGTATAAAAGATAGCAAATGAAACTAAGATTGTCAAGCATGAGTTCCGAATCGATATAAACTGATTTGTGGCGGCTGATATGCGTTTTCTGTTTTTAGGGATAAATTTCGAATCTAAATTAAATTTTTAGTTAGTTTCATAATTTTTTAAGCATTTAGGATGCTTAAAGTTTTTAGAAATACATGATTTGTTTTGCAGTTGTGGCAATATTTCGCTAAATTATTTTAACCAAAAGAATTTAATCTAATTTAGGCAATATGTCGAGACCACTTAACATTCTCTTTGTTACGAGCGAAGTTTACCCTTTCGCTAAGACTGGCGGGCTTGCAGACGTTTCTGGTGCCCTTCCTAAAGCAATTAAAGATCTCGGTCACGAGATTCGAATAATGATGCCGCGATATCGATTTATCGGTGAACGGAAGTTTAAATTGCATGACATCATACGTTTGCACGAGATTCCAATTCCTGTGGGAAATATTGTTGAACTCGGAAACGTCAAGTCTTCATTCATCAATAATTTAAAAGAAAAGGTTCAGGTTTATTTTCTGGATAATGCCAATTACTATGGTCGGGATGGTATTTATCAAAGTCCAACGACAAAGAAAGATTATAAAGATAACGATGAACGGTTTATATTCTTCTGCCGAGGTGTAATAGAAACATTAAAGCGGCTTGGATGGCAGCCGGACATCATCCATTGCAACGATTGGCAAACGGGTTTAATACCTGCATACCTCAAAACAATGTGCATAGCGGATCCGTTTTTCAAATCGATGAAGACAGTTTTTACCATACATAATATGGCATATCAAGGCGCTTTTTCGCATGAAGCATTTTTAAAATCGAAACTGCCTGCAGAGTTGTTTAATCCGAATGGCGTAGAAGCATACGGTAACTTTAACTTCCTTAAAACAGGCATCTTTTTCTCCGACGCTATTACGACGGTCAGCGAAAAGTATGCTGAGGAAATTTGTAAATCTTCTGAAATCGGAGCCGGACTCAACGGATTGCTTACGACACGAAGAAAAGACTTAAGTGGAATTCTTAATGGCATTGATTACGAAATTTGGGATCCTGCTACCGACGAATTCAGCTTCCGAAAATTTGATGTCAAATCTGTTGAAGCCAAAGTCGATAATAAACGAGCATTATTAACGAAGTTAGGGATGGAATTCTCCGAAAATCGACCAGTCATTGGGATGATTAGCAGACTTGCTGATCAAAAGGGATTTGATTTATTTTTTGATATTATCGAAGATATCATTCGGCTTGATGTTCAGATAGTTATGCTTGTTGCAGGTGAAAAAGAATATGAAAAGAAAGTAGAAGCTCTCCAAAAAAAATATCCAAAACACATTTCTGCATTCATTGGTTATGACAATGAATTAGCGCATATGATTGAAGCGGGAACAGATATGTTTCTTATGCCGTCTAAGTACGAGCCTTGTGGATTAAATCAGATGTATAGCATGCGTTATGGCACGGTTCCAATTGTCCGCGCAACCGGTGGATTAGACGACACAGTAGAAGATTATACTGGTAATGGAAAAGGAACCGGATTTAAGTTTGAGAAATATGAATCTAAAGAATTGATGAAAGTGATCCAGCGGGCACTTAAGGTCTTCCAGCAACCCGAAGAATGGAAACGATTAATGCGAAATGGTATGATGTGCAATTTCTCTTGGGAAAATTCCGCACGGAAGTACATCAACCTCTATAAAGATCTTTTAAAACATAATACATGAAGCTAAATGACGTTGGATTTTTTCTCGTTCGTAACTGCATGAATAGTGCAGAATCTGCTCACCTCCACCGTCCAGAATATCTCTAATTGAGATTTTTTCTCATCGTATCTATTGAAATAAACAAAGGATATTGTGAATTGAAGATGTTTCGTTTTTTTCCCCTCTTCGGCATCGTATCGATGCTGTTTCTTATCAATGCCTGCAACGACACACCAAATTCTATTGGCAAAGGTTCGCAGCCGCCAGGAGATTACGGTAGTGTTCATGTCGATACGTTTTACGCCACAGACCATTCCTCACTTCCGCATCTTTTATTCACATCATCAATTGACCGATTTATGCTTGGAAAGTATAAAACGTATCAAGCGTGGACTTGCCTCAAATTTTATTCATGGCCGGATTCTCTTATTGGAGTTAGAATCACTGGCGCTACGATTCAATTGAAAGGCGTATATCATTTCGGCGACTCATTAGCGCAACTATCATTCAGCGTGCATCGCGCAATGTCTAATCTTTTCCTGAGCGATTCATTAACATATGATTCGCTAAATATGAATACCGTAAATAGTGTTAATGGTGTTTATTACAATACCTCTCCTCTTTCGGTACAGACAGTTATCCCCGTTGGAGACACAGAGTCGATTTCAATAAAAATTCTCGATACAACGATGTTGCGTGAATGGTTCTCGACAAATACCGATACCATGAATCTCAACGATGGGCTTATCTTAAAACCAACAAATTCAAATGTTATTAGAGGATTCTACTCTTTTAATACATCTGATACAGCTTATCAGCCAACTCTCTATATTGATTATATAGATACAAATGGCAATTCTTTGAGCTATTCGCATAAAGTTGGAGTCTCTGAATATGTTTCGACAGTTAATCAGGCAAGTCTCATAACAGATAACAATCTAATTTATATACAAAACGGCATTTCTTATCGAGGACTTGTATCGTTCGACAGCATTCCTATTACTTGGCCTCTATCGATTCACCGTGCAGTTCTGCAGGTCGCTTCATATTCTTCAGAGTTTGTTACTCATGATACACTATACGCACTTTCTGTAGGCTCATCCGGTGAGAGCGATGGAATTGCTTTCGCATTAAGCCAACGTTCGACTGATAGTTCAGGCCATCCACTTTATTCGTTTGAAGTACGACCAATTGCCATTCGATGGCTTAGCAATGCTTCAATACGAAAAGTAGCTTTATGCGGTTATACTGAAAGCAGCTCTTTCGATCTTTTTAAATTTTATGGCAATGGAGCATTGAAACCAAGAATTATCATCACTTATTCTGTCCAACGTTGATAAGTTTGCAAATTATGAATAATTCCAAAATCAAAATATCTTTAATCATGACATTAATCATTGCATTTCCGTCAATCATTTTTGCTGGCGGATCTTCTTTTTCTCGGTACGGCTTTGGTGATATACTGCGCGATGGCGATAGCCGAACGTATGCTATGAGCGGAACTGGAATTGCATTTATAGATGACGGATTTATTAACATATTAAATCCAGCTGGATTAGCGCGCATTTCTTATACGAGATTTTCCGCAGGATTTGAGTACAATAATTTTTTATCAAAGGATGAAACGGGTTCTTCATTCTATTCAACAGGCGGATTTCAAGGATTAGCTTTTGCTTTCCCGGTTTCAAGAGAAAATGGAATTGTTATGTCTGCCGAATTCACTCCATACAGCAAAGTTAGTTATGGCATTACTTCTTCCCTTATTGACCCTTTAACACAATCGTTAGAAAATACAACGTTTTATGGCAGTGGAGGCATATCTAATATTGGTTTAGGGCTTTCTGCTTCTCCCTTAACGACGCTCCACATCGGCGCACGCTTGAATTATATGTACGGAAGTACACGTCAGTATCAAACCACTTCTTTCGATAGTACATATTTAACTTCTACAACTTTCGACCGCACCACCTATTACTCCGGTTTCACATTTACACTAGGAACAATTTATGAAGGCATAGGTGACCTTCTCAATGTCCAAGCTCTTCGTTCTTTTACTGTTGGATTTACTTTAACGACAGGTACTTCACTTGATGCTGACATACAACGAACGTACTCCGCAAGTTCCTATTCCTCCAATGATTCGACCGTTACGGAAAAAGGCACAGCTGAAATTCCCGCTTCTCTTGGCTTTGGACTTTCTTACTTGTATCAGAGTCGGTATCGTTTTCTTGGAGATGTGGTGACCGAAAATTGGGGAAGTACAAAGTTTTTCGGTTTACATCCCACTGAGCTTCGGAATTCTTTACGAACGAGTCTCGGATTCGAAGCATTGCCCGCGAAAGATGCAGTTACTTTTTGGAAACGTATTGTTTACCGCGCAGGGCTTGCTTATAACTCAACATATTATCAAATCAACGGTATTGGAATTGATGAGTTCCTTGTAAGTGGAGGTCTTGGACTTCCGGTGGGACCTGAATCTCAACTCAATATTGGTTTACAAGTCGGTGTACGCGGCAGTACAGATAATCATTTGCAGAAGGATACAATTATTCGTCTTTCTGTTGCGGTATCTGCTAGTGAAATATGGTTTTTAAAATTTGACGAGGAGTAAATTCTATGATTGCGCTTGGCAGCGATCATGCAGGTTTTGAGTACAAAGAGCATCTCAAAAAACTTCTTGTTGAACTTGGAAGACCTTATCAGGATTTCGGTACTTCTTCTGCGGCTTCTGTTGATTATCCTGATTTTGCGCATGTAGTCTCTAAGGCGGTCGCTTCTGGTAAAAACCAATTTGGTATTTTAATTTGCGGGACTGGAATTGGCATGTCCATTGTCGCCAATAAACACAAGGGAATCCGTGCCGCTGTTTGCGAATCTATTGAGTCAGCAAAACTTTCGCGCGAACATAATGACGCCAACGTCCTTTGTATCGGTGCACGCATAACCAGTTGGGAAACAGCAGAGGAAATTGTAAAGACTTTTTTAACAACTCCATTTAGCGGTGGGAAACGGCACATGTACCGAATTGAAAAGATCCATTCGCTTACAGGTTTGTAAAATTTAACAAATAAATTCAATTCATCATTTATTGTCAAACTCAATCAACTCATGAATAATCTCAAAGTATCTGACCCGGAAATATTCGCTTCTATTCAGGGGGAAGTTCACAGACAAAATTCAAAACTCGAGCTGATCGCTTCAGAAAACTTTGTTAGCCCTGCTGTTCTTGAGGCGCTTGGCAGCGTTCTGACAAACAAATACGCTGAAGGTTATCCGGCGAAACGTTATTACGGTGGATGCGAATTTATCGATGTTGCCGAGAATCTGGCGCGCGACCGTGCGAAAAAATTATTCGGGGCTGAATATGTCAATGTCCAGCCGCATTCAGGATCGCAGGCGAATATGGCTGTCTATTTTTCTTTCATCAAACCGGGCGATGCTGTTCTTGGTATGAATCTTTCTCATGGTGGACATTTGACTCATGGATCTCCCGTTAACTTTTCAGGACAATTATTCCGCTTTTCCGCATACGGCATCTCAAAAGAAACCGGTAGAATAGATTATAACGATGTTGAAGAAAAAGCAAAACGTGATAAGCCGAAAATGATTACTGTAGGTGCGAGTGCTTACTCGCGTAACATCGATTATAAAGCATTTCGTGAAATTGCAGACAAAGTTGGTGCGTTCCTTTTCGCAGATATTGCACACCCCGCAGGGTTAATTGCGGCAAAACTGCACAACGATCCTCTTCCCTTCTGCCATGTCGTCGCAACAACAACTCACAAGACACTTCGCGGCCGCGCGGAGGAATGATTCTGATCGGTAAAGATTATGAAAATCCATTCGGACAAGTAGCACCAAAATCTGGCAGAAGAAAGATGATGTCGGAGTTAATTGATTCGATGGTCATTCCTGGCATTCAAGGTGGACCGCTCATGCATGTCATTGCGGCAAAGGCAGTCGCATTTGGCGAGAATCTCAAGCCGCAATATCGCACGTATGCAGAACAAATTATTAAAAATGCGCACGCACTCGCTTCATCTTTAATTAAGCGCGGCTACAATATTATCTCTGGCGGTACAGATAATCATTTGATGCTTATAGATCTTCGTAACAAAAATCTAAACGGTAAGGAATCTCAGGAAGCTCTTGATCTCGCTGGCATAACGGTGAACAAGAACGCAGTGCCTTTTGATGACAAATCGCCACTTATCACAAGCGGAATTCGGATCGGTACACCTGCAATAACAACACGAGGAATGAAAGAAGCTGAAATGGAAATTATTGCAGAATTTATGGACCGTGTCCTCAATAACCGGACAGATGCAAAATTACTCAAACAGGTTAGTGAAGAAGTAAAAACATTTTGCGAGGGATTTCCTCTGTATGCTGAAATGATCTAGCAGCTGTTCATGAGTATTTCAAAAATTATAGTCGAGAAGATATTTAAGTCCTACCACAGCATTTCCGATGAACGGGAAATGTCATTTCTCGATCACCTCGAAGAACTGCGCAAGCAAATCATTAAAATGATTATCGGCATTCTTGTTGGCACCGCGCTGTGTATTTTCTTTGCTGATTTCATTGTGCAAACCATTCTTCTTACTCCTCTTCGATCGGTCGGACTAAAAGCACAGGTACTTTCACCATATGGCATTGTAATGCTATATATGGAAGCAATTCTGATCTGTGGCGTCATTATCAGTATGCCTTATACTATTTACTGTCTTTGGAAATTTGTCGCACCAGGTTTGCTTCCTAAAGAACGGCAATATATCTCGCGTATTGTATTTTTTACTTCTCTTTGCTTTTTTACTGGTATCGCTTTTGGATATTTTGTATTGCTTCCGGCTGCACTAACATTTTTTTCGACCTTTGGCACACAAAACATTGAGCTACACGTTGCGCTAGATCAATATGTCAGTTTTATGCTTGCGTTATTGCTTGGAGCAGGACTTGTCTTTGAGCTGCCTATGATTTCGTACTTTCTATCAAAGATGGGAATACTTACACCAAAATTTATGCGGAAGTACCGCCGGCATGCGATTGTTGTTATCCTAATTATTGCCGCAGTTGTAACGCCGACTCCCGATATGGTTACACAAACACTTCTTGCTTTGCCAATGTTTGCACTCTATGAAGTTAGTATTTTTGTTTCTAAATTTGCCCAGAAGAAAATAACTCCATCAGAAGAGAATGTGGCGTGAATATTTTACACTTATCTAATAATCGTTCACTCGACACAATTCGTGAACCTGTGGAAGAAGAACTAAAGAAATTTGATGTTGTATTTAGAGACGCAATGCGTTCTCAAGTTGCCCTTGTAGATGTTGTTACACGTTATATTCTACGACAAAAGGGGAAACGCGTTCGTCCTTTATTAGTTATGCTCAGCGCAAAATTGTGCGGTGAGATTAACGAAAGTACTTACCGCGCCGCAACACTTATTGAGCTTCTCCATACAGCCACACTCGTTCATGATGACGTGGTAGATGATGCAGATACACGCCGCGGGCTTGCCTCCATCAATGCTGTCTGGAAAAATAAAGTTTCTGTATTGATGGGCGATTACCTTCTCTCACGCGGATTATTGTTATCATTACAATACAATGATCACTATTTTTTAAATTCAACATCAAACGCGGTCAAAAGAATGAGCGAAGGAGAATTGCTCCAGATTCAAAAGAGCCGCCAACTCAATATTGATGAAGAAACATATATTAAAATTATTAGCGATAAGACGGGATCTCTTTTTTCAGCTTGCACAGATATTGGAGCGGCAAGCACTACACAAGATCCAGAAAAAAGGAATCTGCTAATAGCTTATGGGGAAAACGTTGGAATGGCATTTCAGATACGTGATGATTTGTTAGATTATCTTGGACGAAAAAGTATTCTCGGAAAATCTACCGGTAGCGACATTAAAGAAAAAAAATTAACTCTCCCGCTCATCTATGCACTTCAAAACAGCAATCGACATGAAGCGACACGCGCATTGAGATATATAAAGAAAGGCGTGAAACAAAAAGAAATTGTGTGGGTGTTAGACTTCGTTCGTTCAAATGGCGGTATTGAATATTCATCACGTAAATCAGAAGAATTTGCTAATCTTGCGAGTAATTCACTCGTTTCCTTCCCTGATTCTCTGACCAAAAAATCACTTCTTCAATTCGTAAGCTTCGTTATAGAAAGAAACAGTTAGGCAGATATTTTAAATTGTCAATTTGGAAGAGATAAAAACCACCACCGCCTTATTTGTCAGGTTAGAATCATGTTCGTAAGAATATTTTGCCATTCATCCTAATTTATATTGTAACTTCATTGGATTACTTCATCGGATAAATTCTCACAGTCTAATATCCACCTGTTGATAATTGAATATTCAATGTATCTTATGTAAATGTATTCCAGGTATTCTATTCCATCGGATGTGTTCGTGCTAATCCGCAATATTTATGATCGTGACAGCTTATTGAAAATGAAATAAGTGAGAAAATAAATATTTTCATAGTAATATCCTTTATTCATTTTTTTGATTATTCAATTCTAAATTGACCCCTAAAGATAATCCTCTTCAAGAATATTATCATAAATATCTTTGATTCAGTTACAAACTTTCCATGGAATATCCAGTTGCTTTATATATCGACTCGTTAAACCTTTTTTTATATAAAGAAACACAACCTTAGTTTGAAGATACGGATGTGTGCGTTATATTCTGTCAACGTCGTTTTCGCCATTGTTCTTATTTTTTACTTTTAAAACAACAAACGTTATATCGTCGTCTTGCATTTTGCCCTTTACCCATTCCTCGCCTATTTTTGAAAGATGGTTAATAATATCCTTTGGAGATTTGTGCCCAACTTCTTGGATGACTTCTTTCACTCGAGAATTGCCAAGTGTCTCTTGTTTGTCGTTGAACATCTCAGGAAAGCCATCGCTCATAAGTATAATCGTATCACCAGCAAAAAGCTGCACCTCTTTTTGTTCATACGGAAAATCTGTAAAAGCTCCTAATGGCATTCCTTTTAATATTACTTCTTCGATTGTATGAGTTGCTGTTCTATAAATAAGCGGATACGGCATGCCCGCAGATGCAAAAACAGCTGTACTGTCTTTCATACGCATCAACAACATAGAAACAAACATAGACCGCAAATTCAGTCTTTTAATGCTTTGTGTCATCTTTTCGAGGATTTCCAGAAGATTCGGAAGATGAGAAAAAGCGGTGAAGCGACTCTTGGCAATCACCACCATCATTCCCGCTTTTGTACCGTGCCCTGTTGCATCGCCGAGAGCAACAGTAAGCGTTCCATCTGGCGTTACGTCGAAATCATAATAATCGCCTCCAATTTCGGTAGCGGTCTTCATGGATACCGCAATATCAAGATTCGGGAGCACTGGTAATTCGTTTGGTAGCATGGAAAGTTGAAGCGCTCGTGCTTCTTCAAGCTCTTTCGTTTTTCGAGTATTGTCCGCTTCGAGCACACGGCGTTCAATTTCCATTTCCTGTAATACCTTGCGTTGATTCTCTATCTTCTCGGCAATTTCCTCCGCAAGACGTATATTTTCAAGCGCAGTTGCTGAATGCGATGCCACTGAAGTCAGTAAGCTTTTATCTTCATTTGAATAAACTTCTTCTGAACGGCGCGAGCCCAAGAGCAATAGACCCGTAAGCCTTCCACCTCGGCCCATCATAGGAATAGCGCACTCGGGATGCAATTCTTCAAATAGAATATTTTCTGATTCGATTGCGTGTAAAGAAAGCGGAAATTCCAACGCCCGACGATTTTTTGCTATTTCGACTAAAAAAGGATTTTGCGCAGAAATTTTTTCCAGCTTCTGTGGCACTATACCTGAAATAAGTTCCAGATAATCGCTATTCGTTCGCAGGTAGATGACAAGAAAACTGGGTTGCAGCGCTTCCACAATGGAGTGTTCAAGTAATTGTACCAATTCTTTTCGGTCTGTGGTTTCAGCAGATTGATTCGCAAGATTTTCCAACAGTATTTTTGCGTCGTATGCTTTGCGGAAAAATGCTTTATCAATGCTTCCGCTGACATGCCTGTGGATTCTTGTGCCGCCCCACAAAATCGCAACTCCAAAACCCGAACCAATCGCGATGACAAATGGCTTTGTGATTTGAGCATACGATTCAAGATAGCTCGAGATGGACAGCGCAAAAAGAAGAACAATGCCTATACATGCAAGTAAAAGCAGTAAAGTAAATCCGCGCTGTACTAAAAGATAGCGGGCGCTTCTCTTTAACAATACCGGAATTTCAAGGACTCTATGCTTGACAACTGCATATGCAAATGAAAGAGGAAACATAAAGAGCGATATGACAAGCAGTGTCGTAACCCAATTCGGCTCGCGAAATCCTATAAACTCTCGCGCTATTGCTTGAAGGATATTCGGAGCAACTCCGATTCCGGAACCCCAAAGGATAACTCGTATTTTCCGCTTAACGTCGGCATTCTGTGCAAAGAATAAATTTAAGCCCAAAGAAACAAAACCAAGAACGAGAAAGAGAACTGTAAAAATTAGAGTGATTCTTGTCGACAACAATTCTCCTGCCATTGTATCGAAGGGAGGAGGAAGCATCATTCTCCCCTGTTGAATTCCAGTAATACTAAACGATAGACCAATAAAAATTGAAAACCATTTGAGCCACGGCAAGCGTCGATCAATGGGTGATCGGACAGGAAAAACAGCAAAGAAGAAATAAAAGAAAGGTCCGACTAAACTGAGAAAAATTGATTGATAGCCCATAGCAAACGGGAGGAATGCAGGAGCTATAGCTAACTTGTTACTGAAACTCGGTATTGCAATAAAACTTCCAAAAAGAAACGCTAACATCCACACGATTGGATCTTCGATACGCAAAAATAAGACGATTAGACCTACAATGACAAAGGGAATGGGAAAAGAATTTCGAACTTCGCTGGCGATATTTTCGAGATTTCCCTCACTCCTCATGGATTGACGCAAACGAAAAACACCTGTTATGTATACAACATTTTCCACACCGGGACGGTTGATACTCATTCGAACGGTGTCTCCTGGATAGTGTTGCTTCCAGGTGCGCATAAGATAATTTCCATCCTCGACTTTATTACCATCGATAAGAGAAATTTTATCGCCTGCTAACAACCCTGCTTTCTCAGCCGGACTTGCAGCATAAACACTTTTTACAAGCTGCACACCCTCTGCAGGAATAAAATCAGTATCAAATCCTAATTCAACGGCAGAAAGATCTTGACGTGCTCTGGCATCAATCATCCAAAGTGTGCTGTACAAAAGTGTTGCTGCAGCATAAAACATAGCAACTAAAATCAATACTGGACGCGGAAACCGAGTTATGCGAATTTTATTTAACTTTAATTCCATCTGCTAAGCATCCTTCTCAACGAAAATGTTTCATCACAATGAATGCCATTGCCCTTTTAAGCCAGGACGATCTGTGCACCATAATCAGTGACAATTTACGGGTTCTTTATTCCGTATGCCAACTGTTCAATGCAGTTAGCCGGTTACTGTGGGCATAACAAAAGCATAGGATAAGTCTTGGTAGATTGTTGCAGCCGGACCGCGATCTGTGATCCAAATTTTAATAATGTTCCTTGAATATGTTCAGCCTGCTTTATGATGAAGTCCATCCGGCAATACAATTCTCTCTGCTGGCACTTGTTCACTTTTATATACGTGAAACTGCTTCTACCGGTTACAATGGACATTCATTATTCGATTCAGTTTGACTATTCTCTTGCGTAAGAAAACAATACGACAGCGAACTCTTTCGTGTCCATGTCATAGTTTTCATACATACCTATATAATACTGAAAGCATTATTGCTGTTGGCAGAAGTGGCAGTTGCATTTATCGGATTCTGACCACTCCACTTGCTACTTGTTTGAATTTGGAAATAACCAAGGGATCATGTCCTGGGATAATTAAATTCGTGTCAGCAACAAGTGTCTTCATTCTGCGTAATTGTGTGACATATGCATTAGCATTAAATGTTAATGGCACCGAGAGAAGGTAATTAAGATTATAGTAGAACCAGCAGTCGTCAGACGCAAGGTGTACCTTCTCATTTTTCGAGTTGATGAGCAAGTGCTGGGATTCATACGTATGCTTCGAACCAATAAATACCCGGATGCCCGGAATGATTTCAATGCTATCACCATCAACGAGTTGAAGCCTTCCTTCCAGGTTGGCTTGAATGATCTTTTGTACATCCCTCTTATCCAGACCCTTATTGGATGCGCCTTTCTGCCAAGCATCCCCAACAAAATAGGAAAAGTCATTCTTCTGCATCCAGATTGTAGCTTTACCGAACAATTGAAGCCCACCAATGTGATCCGAGTGAGGATGAGTTATAATGATGTCAGTGATGTCATTTGCATTTACATTTATCCTTTTAAGAGCAGAATCGGGTCTCTGATATTCTCGCAGATAAGGAAGTGGTTTTGTGCTATCTCGTAAGTATCCGACGTCAACGAGGACTTTTCTACCGTTGTCACCGTTTAAGAACCAGATATAGAAAGAGAAAGTTACACTGTCGGTTGAGTTTGCGCCAATGGCGACCTCAGACACGGGCTTGCGAACAGGATTTTTTGCATACTCAATTGCGTAGATCTCGTACACATTTCGTGTTTGAGATAAAGCAGTGTTAACGAGCACAAATAAAAATACAACGGTTGTGAGAGCTCTCATGCTGACTCCTTTACGATAGTCTTAATTGCAATAACCAAACAACTCTCGATAAATCGGGGATTTCTTTTTTTTCTTTCTTAAATGCAATTAGAATATTACCAGTAATGATGCACGGTTGGTCGTACACATCTATTATAAATCTCCTTAATATTTTCCATAACGAAATTCGAAAGAGGAGGCATATCTACAGATTTGATATTCTCCTCCGCTTGTTTTGAATTCTTCGCTCCGGGAATAGCGCACGTTACAGCGGGATTCATAAGAATCCATTTGAGTGCAAACTGCGTCATAGTCCTTCCTGCGGGCACAAGCGGACGAAGCTGCTCGACAACTTCTAAAGCCAAATCATAATCTACACCAGAGAATGTTTCTCCACGGTCGAATTCTTCACCGTGCCTATTAAATATGCGGTGATCATCTTTTTCAAATGTTGAATGTCGAGTCATTTTTCCTGTGAGCATTCCCGAAGAGAGAGGAACTCTTGCAAGTATTCCGACATTTCGCTTTCGAGCTTCAATGAAAAATAAATCTGCCGGTCTCTGGCGAAATATATTATATATGATCTGAACGGATTGCACATTTGGATATTCAATAGCTTTGAGCGCTTCTTCGACCTTTTCAACACTGACACCATAGAACCGCAATTTCCCTATTTGAACCAAATCATCTAAAATCCCAAAAACTTCCGGCATATAATACACTTCCGCTGGAGGACAATGCAGTTGAATCAGGTCGATTGTGTCGGTATTCAGATTTCTAAGACTTCGCTCAATAAAAGCAGTTAGATTCTTTTTGTTGTACCCGCCAGCTATATGCGGATTCAATCGTCTTCCTGCTTTTGTTGCAATTAAAAATTTTTCCTTGCGCTCCTGCCTTAATTGCGCAAGTAAACGTTCACTCCGCCCATCGCCATAAACATCTGCAGTATCAAAAAAGTTAACTCCTAAATCCAAAGCACGGTGCAGAGCAGAAAGAGAATCCTTGTCATTAACGGTTCCCCACGCACTTCCAATAGCCCAAGTGCCAAAGCTAATGGCTGAAACATTCCAGCCGGTTCTTCCAAGTGTGCGATATTCCATTTTTATCCTCTATGTATGAAGAAATCAGAATTGCTGCTTTAGTGTATCCAAGACGAAGCCATATGGTGTGCAATTTTAGAATTTTAGCCCTAATTTTTCTAATCTTTTCTTCATCTCATCAAGTACTTCAATTTCTTTTTCAACAGAATCGGCTTCAAATGTTACAGAGAAGCGAACGTATGCACCAGCGTCATCCCAAGGGACTGTCGAAATGAGAGATTTACGAATTAAATAATCTGAAAATTCGGACGCGGCATTAAATGTGTCTCCGTGCGTAGTTCCCTTTGGCGCTTTCACATAACAATAGAAAGATCCCTTTGGTTTTTTGGCATTAAACCCTACATCAGATAATGCCTTGACAAGTGCATCGAATCTTCGTGAATATTTCTCAACAGTTTTTTCTGTTATACTTATATTGGATAATGCAGTAATTGCTGCTTTTTGTATAGCCCTAAACTGTCCTGAATCGGTATTATCTTTCACAGTCGCGTATGCTTGTACAGCTTTGGGATCGCCGCAAATGAAACCTATTCTCCAACCAGTCATATTGAATGCTTTCGATAAAGAATGGACTTCTACTCCAACATCTATCGCTCCATCAGCAGAAAGAAAACTGAGCGGTTTATAACCATCATATGTCAATGCGCTGTAAGCGGCATCGTGAATAACTATAATTCCATGGCGATGTGCAAAGTCGACAACATACTTAAAGAACTCCGGTGTTGCAGTTGCTCCGGTCGGATTATTCGGATAATTCAGATAGAGAACTTTTGACTTTTTGAGAATTGATTGAGGGATTGATCCCAAATCTGGCAGGTATGAATTTGATTCCAGCAACGGGAGACTATAGACTTCTCCACCCAAATACTTTGTATAGGACGCACTAACCGGATAACCAGGAATTGTGGTGAGAAGAATGTCTCCCGGATTGATAAAACAAATCGGTAGAAGAGCGAGAATGGGCTTTGAACCGATTCCATGGATTATATGCTTTGTAGGATCTAAACCTGCAATGCCATAGACTCGATGAAGATAGTGAGCAGCAGCTTCTTGAAACTCTGGAATTCCGTTGTCCGAATACCATCGGTTCTCCGGCTTTCCTGCCTCCTGTGACAATTTTTGAACAACAAGCGAGTCAGCAGGCCAGTCAGGCTCACCTACACCCATGTCGATCAAGGATACTTCAGGATGTTCTTTTTTCGCAGCAGCTTTTGCTCTCTTAATAAGTTCAAATTTATAGATTGCCGTAGATTTTCCAAAGTTTTGCCCGCCAAGCCTTTCAGCTATCTTATCATCAAAAAAACTCATACATACTCCTCAATGTCTTAAACGTATACAATTATAGTTTTATTTGTCGTCAACTTGCTCAATTCAGTAAAAAACACTATTGCAGTTCCTCTAATAAATCTGCGCTGAGCGTTCCTTCCGCAATTTGTTTTACTTCGCCGGTCATCGTTATATTCCATGATTTGTCAATGCTGATTGTAAGTATACCACCCAGCATTTTAATTTTCACTGTCTGTTGAATCAATCCTTTTTTATACAAAACAGAGGCAACTGCACAAGAAGAGCTCCCGGAAGCAAGAGTGAATCCTGCGCCTCGTTCCCATATTAATATTTCGACTTCTTTCTCATTAAGCACTTTTGCAAATTGTACGTTTATTCTATGAGGAAAGAGTTTGTTGTTCTCTATTTGCGGACCATATTTTTTTATTTCATCAATATTAAGCGTATTCCTCAGAATCACACAATGAGGGTTGCCTACAGAAACACAGTTTATTGAAAAGGCTATATCCTTAAGTTTTAAAATCTCATCCATACATTCGGGTCTATTACATTTTACAGGTATTAATGCACTTTCAAAGATAGCTTTTCCCATATCAACTTTAATAATTTTTGCTCTCTTCTTTTCATATTCAATAATAGAAGCATGAACGATCCCGCCTTTTGTCTCTACACTGAAATTCTTACTATTGCTCCACTGATAATCATAGAGGAATTTAGAAAAAATTCTTAGCCCGTTGCCGCTTTTTTCAGCTTCGCTGCCATCCGGATTGAATATTTTAAGCCCAAAATCAGCTTTGCTGCTTGGAACTTTAAGTAATATCCCATCAGAGCCGATCCCAAAATGCACATCGCATATCTTTTTAATATTCGATTCGTTGACTTTAAAACTAATATGTTCTGAATCGAATATAATATATTCATTTCCTAATCCATGCGATTTTACAAAATGATTCACTTCCATGCATAATTCCTCTATAAGTATTAAGTCAATTTTATTATCCCAACATTTCTATCGCCACATATATTGAACTACTCAATATAATGAAATTAAGGTTTATTTTTGCGGTCCGTTAGATGTGTTGTGCATCGATTCTCTTTCGGCTGACCAAGGGCTTGTTAGTATGCGTGCATCACTCACCTGACACTTTAAAGTTTATTACGCATTTGCGTGATAAGCTTTGATTAGTCTAAACCATAATATCTCTTGCATTTGGAATTGGAAATATTTAGTTTTTCACAAGCTGTTTACGAACGCCGGCTTGTCCGCCAATATACCAGGCTTATCTCTCGATAGGCGGATGGACAATCCAGAAAACAGCTTAGTTCGCCGACGAATTCCCGATAGAACGTTTCAATCTATACAATGATTTGTTGTACGATAACGTACATCGAACAAGTGTGCTCCGACTATTTGTATTGGAGGCAACGTGCACACTTGAGGGAGAAATCTCTTCATTGTAATGCTATCCTCAAAGAAATAGTATCCACAAGTCATTTTTTTATTTCAATAAATTTATAAGGAGGTATTATGTGGTTTCATAGATATAAATTATTCTTCGTTATTACGATATGCATATTCACCCCGCAGATAATTATTGCGCAATGGGCAACAAATCCTTCTATCAATAATGCCGTCTGCACTGCGACAAATAATCAAACATATCCAACAATAGAAAAAGTAGCGATCCATTAACGTTCTGGACATCAAATATCGACAGCGGCTACTCGCAGGAGAATATACCGCCGGTTGGTATATCCGGCGCAAGTATCTCAGCTCTGAGCGATGGCACTATTGCTCTCCGCTGGAATAAAGACCACGTCGATCCTGATTTGATGGGCTATCAGATTTATCGATCCTCCACAAGCGGATTTCCATTGAATGAATCGACAAAGTTTGCATTGGCGTTTGATTCAACATTTGTGGATGCAACTACGAGTAAGGGAACGGGCTATTTTTATCGCATAGCTGCAGAGGATGTTCACGGAAACATGGGGGCGTCGAGTATAGAATTAAATGAGACGTCAATCGACGTAGAGCTGAGCTCCTTTACATGTTCCATTTCTTCTTCTGATGTCCTATTGCAATGGAGAACCGAGACAGAGAAAAATAGCTATGGATTTGAGATTGAACGAAGAGTTGTCAGCAGTCAGGTATCAGCGATCAGCGATTGGCAAAAGATCGGCAGTGTGCGAGCGCATGGCACAAGCAACGCTCCAAATGAGTACAGTTTTACTGACAAGAACCTCTTAGTCGGCCGTTACGATTATCGCTTGAAGCAGATTGATAATAGCGGTTCATTTAAATATTCGCAGAGTGTTGAAATAGAAATTATAGCGCCGAATAATTTTACGCTCTTCCAAAATTATCCGAATCCGTTTAATCCGTCAACAACGTTTTCATTTGATATTCCATCGAATTCATTTGTCTCGCTGAAAGTTTTCGATCAATTAGGAAGAGAAGTGGCAAACATTGTTTCCGAAGAACTATCTGCAGGAAGTTACTCACGGCAATGGAATGCAGCAAACTTGAGCAGTGGTATTTATTTTTATCGTTTGCAAGCAGGTTCTTTGAGCGAGACGAAGAAGCTCACAATGATGAAATGATACGATTGCTTTTGCGAATGATGCAAACATTGAAAAAACATAAATGGGCGAGGATACCTCGCCCATTTATTGTTGCCAGACTAATGCACGGACAATAAAGAATCTCCGCAGCAAGCCGCGGAGTATTAACAGCATATATTAAAAAGCTACTGGCGAAGCAAGCTTCGGGGTATTAAACCCGAAAAGGAATAAACACGAGTAAAATAGATGTCCAGTACGTCCTGCCATAGACTATGGAGCTTTTTATTGCCTTTCTCTCCCGCTTTGAGTGATATTACAGCTAAAACTTGAATAAGGAATTTCCTAATAACAAATCATCCATCTGCTGATATCTTTTGAATAATTTAAACAACAATTTACTATAGAGATTTGATTAAAAAGAAAATACCTATCTCATATTCGGAATCAGGGGGTGTAATATGCAAAACTATGATATATGGCATAATAAAATATCAAATCAATTACTAATTTCTGTAGTTCTTTCCATCCTTTCATTTGTAATATGGTTACTTAATGTAATTTGGCACTAAGAAATTAATCTCATCGCTTAAGGAAATATCACTGATTATTCAGCGAAGTTTATCCTCACTCAATAAGTATTGTCTATAGATGCAGAGATTTGTTTTTAAAAACATTTGATGTGCGCGAAAACAATATCCTTACCGCACTATCTAATCATAAATTAAGTTCAGCGAAGGGCGGCAAGGATTGTGCACAATATATTTTTATGTAAAGAAGCCAAAAAAGTCTCTCCAATAAATTTACTTCAGAATAAGCTCCCTCAGCAGTTTGTCACCAAAGATCTCCCGGACTTCAATACGCTTTACCATCAAGTTTTTCATCTGTTCCTCTGTTCCGAAGATCTTAGTTTCTATTGCTCGGAACTTCTCGTCTACGTTATCAAGTGAAGCCATATTTTTAAACTCGACCATGAGCATCAAATCCCAATCAGTTTCGTTTGCAGCGCTTCCGGAAAGGATCTTGTATGAGAGTATTAAACCCTGTTTCTTTGCTTCTTCATTCTCTGCCTTCCACGTTGAAGCTAAACTATGGAGATATTCATCTCCCATACCAGGTTTAACTTTTATCAATTCGACATCCCATACGGATCCCTCTATGTAGGGAGCTGGCTGGGCAATAATCATGACGGGAATGCAAATAAGCATGAGCAGCCCGGCAAGAAAAAGAACACTTAGATGTTTCATAGAACCTCCATTAGTTGTGGTTGTTTGGTTTGGTGAATTAATCAGACCGCAAGAGAGATAACTTACTACAATTCGGCCTTGATTCTTTTTGATTATTTTTATAAAGCCTTATTATGAAAAGATTTTCCATTCAAGTATGGACGTTGTCTCTAACGAAAATTGTCGGTACACACTTGTCCATCCTACATTATCTTTCGGCAGATCATTGTGTATATTGAAAATTTTATCGGGAATTCGTCGGCGTGTGAGCTGTTTTCTGGGTTGTCCATCCGCCTATCTTGAAATAAACTTTGTATGTTGGCGGACAAGCCGGCGTTCGTAAACAGCTTGGAAGAACATAAGTATTCTCAAATTCAAATGCAAGAGAATGTCCTACGTAGTAAAGACATATTGCATATTTGTGCTTTTCTTGGGAAGCGGATGGTATACAGAAATAATCCGGAGACTTAAAAGGAAAGAGCGGTTACCGCCCAACATTCAGATACTTAGCCTATTGTGGCTATAAATCAAAAAATGTAGCCGATTCCAATAGAAAAATCTGCACCGTTGTAGTTACTTCTTGCACCAATGGGATTACTGAAGTCTGACATCAAGTTGTATCTGACGTTAGCACCCAGTTTTATATGGTTGCTGAGCAGAAAATCTATACCTGCACCCAATCGCCCACCCAATGCCGTCTCTGAATGAGTGCTTTGGGAAAGTATTGTATTGTTTGTCTCCGAACCGATGTATGGTCCAATTGCCGCTGATAGGAATGGGCGGACAGCATCTTCTTGAGTAGGATTTAAGAAATAGTAGTTCACACCGATGAGCACTGGTATAATTGCACTCGAATGCTGATTTACTGAAGATAAACTTACGTTTGAACTTACTTCGCCGGCAAGGAACCCTGCACTAAGTGTTATGGAAAGTTGCTCCTGGATCCAGTATGAATAGATTATATTTCCTATAAATCCATTAGTTTTTGCTTCAGACTGGATCCCATTTGTTGTAATTGTGTTCGATGCCTTCGCCCCACCCCAGAAACCGATTTCCAATTCTAGCGCTGATCTCTTTTTGAGTGAAACGTCTTGCGCGAATGAAACAATGCTGAGCATAATTATTGTCAAGATAACAATAAGAGAAATAAATATTGGTTTCATCACTGACCTTCAATAAGGCTGTTAATTTGTACTGGCTTTGCCATTCGGTTTTTAGATAGTCCTCTATACTTTCACAAACTCGTGCTCACCAGATCTCACTACAAGCACGGGACAAGGAGCTTTCCTCACAACCTTCTCTGCTGTGCTGCCAAAAAGAATCTGCTCCATGCCTGTATGTCCATGCGTAGCAATGATAATGAGACTCATGTTTTCTTCTAAAGCATACTGGTTAATCTCGTAGAACGGTTTTCCTATCCGCACAACTTTTCTTGAAACCACTTTACCAGCAATTTCCTTCTTAATAAGGTTTTCTAATTCATCACTGCCGCGTGTGCGCAGTTCCTCTTCAATATTTGGAAACCCGATTTGCCCGAAACTAAAATCAGCAGGGTAGATTGTAGGCTCCACAACGTAAATGAGGTCGATGGATGCTTTGAATTTCTCTGCGAAGGGGACAGCATATTTTAATGCATTCTTTGAATGCTCAGAGAAATCTATAGGCACAAGAAGGCGATGGATTTTAATAGATGATTGCTGAATCGGTTTAACCCTGTGTACCAGGTTTTTCCTCTTTGGCTTGACTCTTTTTGCTGACATGGGAATCCCTTTCGTTTCGTGTTTGAAGTCGCTCTAATTGACTCTTCACTTTTGAAAGTTCTTTGTCGGTTTGTCGTAACCTCTGCGCAACAATTTCTGCCAACTTCATAACAATTTTAATGCCGAGTGTATTCTCCTTTTCAATTAATTCAAAAAGATCCGGACGGAAGAAACCAATGAGTGTACAGTCTGTTCTGCAAACGGCATTTGCAGAACGCGTCGATTCATCTATCAGTGCAAGCTCGCCAAAAAAATCTCCGTCCCCGAGCATTGCAAGTTCTTGTTCATTTCCATCTTTCCCCAAAATAGCAATAGACACTTCTCCATCTTGAATGATATACATTCCAAGCCCCGGATCACCTTGATAGAATATCGGCTCTCCCGCGCGGTATTCACGCTTGTGGACAATAGCGGCGACCTCTTTCAAGTCTCTGGGTGCAAGGTTGGCAAATGCAGGAACCTTACTTAAGATTTCTTCTGTCGTGCCTTCGTGGATAACACTTTGGGAAAATAAATTTTTCCAGATTGCGTTACCAGAACCAGATTTTGAAAGTGCCATCGCCGTTACTCCATTGTGGTTTATCGAACAGGCGTCAACCAGTTATGCTTATCTTTTCCGCTTTGGATAATTTTAAAAAATGCATCTTGAAGTTTCTTTGTTACAGGTCCTGCGTGCCCAATGCCGATAATAATTTTATCGATGGAACGTATTGGTGTTATTTCTGCTGCCGTTCCACTGAAAAATACCTCATCGGCAATATACAGCATCTCTCTTGGAATTGCCATCTCAATTACAGTAAAGCCAAGTTCTTCTGCCAATGTAATGACTGAATCGCGTGTAATACCGGGCAAAATTGATGAGCCAAGTGGAGAGGTATAAATCGTGTTATCTCGAACCACAAAGATGTTTTCGCCGCTTCCTTCACTTACCGTTCCATTCACATCAAGAGCAATGCCTTCAGCATAACCGTTCGCAAGCGCTTCTAACTTCATCAATTGCGAATTCAAATAATTACCGCTTGATTTAGCCATTGCCGGAAATGTGTCAGGTGCCGCGCGTCTCCAAGAGGAAACACAAACATCGATTCCCTTTTCTAATGCATCTGACCCTAGATATGCACCCCATTCCCATACGGCAATCGATAAATCCACAGGACAACCGAGCGGATTCACTCCCACATCTCCGTAACCACGATAGATGATCGGACGAATGTAGCAAGCTTTCAGCTTATTAGCTAAAATAGTCTGTTTGACTGCTTCTGCCACCTGCGCTTGTGTGTATGAAGTTTCTGTTCTGAATATTTTTGCTGAATCGAATAAACGGCGAATGTGTGCATCAAGACGAAATATTTTTGATCCTATTTTTGTGTCATAACATCGAATCCCTTCAAACCAACACGATCCGTAATGTATCACATGTGAGAGAACATGAATCTTCGCATCGTCCCAATTGACGAGCTTTCCATTCATCCATATTTTTTCAACTTTTTTCACTGCCATAATATATATATTCCTATTTAATATGATTGCATAAATTACGTTTAACCATGATTAATTTCTAAATACTCATCTCATAAATCCGATAACGTTTATTTATTATACCTTGCATGGCTTCCGCTGATTTCGTCATGCGCTCGTTATCTTCTAGAATCCAGCTCGCTTCACCATAACCGTATCCAAGTTTCTTTGCATTTATTGCGGTTTCGTAAAATAGAGCTGCTCCTGCACCTGTGCTCAGATATTCCGGCAAAACTCCCAATGTAATAATTCTCACAAGATTAATTTTTTTCTTCTTTGTGAGCAAATGGTACAAACCAGATAAAAAATATCCGTTCTTGTTATACTTTAAAGGCACATTAATATCGGGAAGAGAAAGAGCAAAACCGATTGGCTTTCCATCCTTTTCTGCAAAGATGACGAGCTCAGGCACAATAATCATTTTAAGATCGGCTGCTAAAGCATCAAATTCTTCATCGGTCATGGGCACAGCACCCCAATTTCTTGACCATGCTTTGTTATACAATCCCTTAACTTTTTCTACTTCATTTTTATAATGCTTCATATCAAAAGTTCGAAATGTAATATTCTGCCGTTGCTTGACCAGTTCATGCGCGCGATTGAAACGGTCTGTGTATACTGTTCTTTGATCAAGTAAGTATGCATACAGATCTTTTATTTTCTTGAATCCATAATTTTCGACTAATTCTATATAGTATGGTGGATTGTACGTCATCATGACTGTCGGACTTATATCGAATCCTTCTATGAGTAATCCGATTTCGTCATTTACAGATGGATTAAAAGGTCCACGCATTACTGTCATACCATGCGCCTGTAAATATTCTTTTGCTTTATCAAAAAGCGCATTAGCCACTGTTTGATCATTTATACATTCAAGAAAACCAAAGAATCCAATATTTTCTTCATGCTCTTTATTATGATTATAATTTACTATGGCCGCGATTCTTCCGACAACTTCGCCTTCGTGTTCTGCGAGATAGAATTCTGCATCAGTGTGCTTGTAAAATGGATTTTTTTTTCGATCCATTAATTTCTTACGATCCATCATTAATGGCGGAACCCAAGCAGGATAATTTTTATAGATCTTCCATAGAAAACGTATAAATGCATTCACATCTTGTTTCGATTCAATCGCTCTGACTATTAATCCGTCCATTTAGAACTCCACATATAAATATGACAAAATAAAACCGCAGCTGGGTTACAACCGCGGCATGGATTTCACTATCAATAAAATAACCTAAAGTATTTTAGTTGATGACACCAAACTTTTTGCCAACACTCGCGAATACATTGAGGATTTTATCTAGATGTTTTTTCTCGTGTGTTGCCATATAGCTTGTGCGAAGCATTTCCATCCCAGGAGGTACACCAGGACGAATAAATGCATTCACGAATACTCCTTCTTCAAAAAGCATTTTCCACATCATTAAAACTTTTTCTGTATCGCCAATAATAACGGAAACAACAGCTGTATCGTGTTCGCTTACACGGTATCCCAATGCTTTTAATCCAGCGCGCATTGTGCGAGCATTCGACATCAATTTTGTTACACGTTCAGGTTCAGCTTCGAGAATATCAAGTGCCGCCGACGCTGATGCAACAGATGCCGGCGTTGGGCTTGCACTAAAAATAAGAGCAGGCGCATTGTGCTTCAGATAATCAATGACCTTATGTTCACCGACGACAAATCCCCCCAGCGATGCAAATGTTTTACTGAAAGTCCCCATCGTTAGATCAGTCTCTTTTTCAAGACCGTAATGACTTGCCGTTCCTCGTCCGCCTTTTCCAATAACACCAACTGCGTGTGCATCATCAATCATTACACGAGCATTGTGCTTATGTGCAACTTTCACCATATCCGGTAAATTAACAATCTCGCCCGATGTGCTAAAAACTCCGTCACTTACGATAAGTTTTGCCGATTCGACTGGCAGTTGTGAGAGCACGTGCTCCAAATGCGCCATATCGTTGTGTTTGTATCGAACCACAGAGTTGCCTTCCTTCGAATCATAGGATGCCATTCCTGCTGCAATAAGAGTTCCGGCAACAAGACTAGCGTGGTTATCTTTATCTGAAACAACATAATCACCACGTCCCACGAGTACCGGAATAATTCCTTGTCCTGTTTGATATCCGGTGCTGTAAAGTAAACATGCTTCTTTCCCCATAAACTTTGCAAGTCGTTTCTCCAATTCAACATGCAAATCTAGTGTGCCGGTTAAATATCTTGAACCGGAACAGCCAGTGCCGTATTTTTTCACTGCCGCAATTGCCGCCTCTTTCACTTTGGGATGTGCAGTCAGTCCGAGATAGTTATTGGATCCGGCCATTATAACTTTACGCCCTTCTATTTTAACAACCGGACCTTCACTTTCTTCTATCGCATGAAAGTACGGATAAATTCCTCTTGCCTTTATTTCATCCGCACGTATAAAACTCCAACATTTTTCAAAAAGATCCAATGAATTCTCCTCGAGAAATAGTAAATTGGCCACAAAAAGAAGCATTTTTGCTTCTTTGTACTTTTTTGAATATAGTTTAATAAGCAAAGAAAGTCAATGAACACTAAGGTTCAAGGAGAAAAGCGATTAACACTATTATTGTGACCGGTGGAGCCGGTTTTATTGGAAGCCACACAGTTGAACAATTGCTTGCGGAAGGATTTAAAGTGCGTTGTCTCATCCGTCCACATCAGTCAAATTTAAGATGGCTTCAAGATCTTCCTATTGAGTTTGCAAAGGTTGATTTATTGAATATCACATCGATTTCTAAATGTATTGAGGATGCAGAATATATAATTCACATTGCAGGGATAACTAAGGCAAAACATAAATATGAATTCTTTACAGGGAATGTTACGACGACTAATAATCTTCTTTCAGCAGCAAGTCAATTGAAGCATCTGAAGAAGTTCTGTTATATCAGCAGTTTAACTGCTGCAGGGCCAAGTCCAACAGGTATTCCGTTAAACGAAACAGTACACTGCCATCCCATCACTGCGTATGCTAAGTCGAAGTTAGAAGCTGAACGTGTTTGTAAGCAATATTCAGAAAAATTCCCAATTGTCGTTATCCGCCCTCCTGCGGTTTTCGGACCTCGCGATACGGACATTTTGGAGATATTCAAATGGGTCAACCTCGGGTTGAAACCCGTCCTCGGTTCATCAACAAAAACACTCAGTCTTGTCTATGCACCCGACCTGGCAAAAGGAATCATTCGTGCAACGTTCGATGAGAGAACCTCCGGCGAGACGTACAATATCGCTGATCCTACAATTTTTACTTTCTCATCTATAATCGATTATCTCGCTACCTTTATACACAAGCGGACAATTCAGGTACATCTTCCAAAAGGATTAGTATATTCGATGGCAGGCATTACACAATTTTTGTCTTTTTTTGGCAAGAAACCTCCCGTACTAAATATCGAAAAAGCGCGTGATCTTTTACAAAAACATTGGGTTTGTGATCCGCAAAAAATTCTTGAACACATCGGATTCCAAACATCAACATCTGTTTATGATGGAATGAATAAAACTTTTCGCTGGTATAAGGATAAGGGTTGGCTATGAGGTTGGGAATTAGTAATTAGCGATTGCATATTTGAAACTTTTAGGATTGGAAAACAATATCAATTGAGAAATATCAAATAATCAATGATGCACTAACAATGATTAAAAATTACTTACTTGTATTTACCGGCGGTGGCATCGGAGCTTCTGCACGCTATTATCTTTCAGGCGCAGTCTATCGTTTTCTTCCAGCTGATTTTCCTTATGGTAACCTTATTGTCAATATTACCGGATGCTTCACCATTGGTTTACTTATGACACTAATGGAAGAACGTTTTCTCACTGAACCTTCACTACGAGTCTTCCTTACTATTGGAATCCTCGGTGGATTCACTACTTTTTCATCGTTCAGTTATGAAACTGTAGCGCTACTTCGAGATGCCGAAGTTCTTCGCGCCTCTCTTAACGTTGCCGCTTCTGTCCTTGGATGCTTGTCAGCAACAACTCTTGGCTTAATCATCGGTCGATTATTTTAGGAGAATAACAAATGAACTTGTCAGGTGAAGGAAAACTGTTACGGATTTTCATCGGTGAATCGGACAAAGTACTTCACAAATCACTTTTTGAAGCGATTGTTCTTTCTGCCCGCGAACATGGGATTGCCGGAACGACGGTCTTGCGCGGCGTTGAAGGATTCGGAGCTAACAGCCGATATATTCATGCTGCCAAATTATTGCGCCTATCTGAAGATTTGCCAATCGTAATTGAAATTGTTGACACAGAAGAAAAGATTAATTCATTTCTACCTATCATGAACGAGCTTCTTGAATCTTCGGCAGGCGGTGCAATGGTTACACTTGAAAAAGTGAATGTGATTCGTTACTCGCATGGAAGAACCGAATGATTTATTTCCTGCGTTGAGGTTTTATCATCTTATGGCTTAACACTATGAGACCCGCTTTGCGATTCCACTTTCCAGCCAAATCAATATATTATGCAAACACTCTTTGCATTGGACTATAAATTGAAACATTATTGTTATATAAAAGTGGTCTTAAAAGTATTAATCTCTTTGCTGTGGACTTTCTATATAGAGGGATATGCACAAACACCCCTTAATGGTTTTGAGAATGAGAAAGTAATAAATAATATTTATTATGAAAAAGCCTCCGCATTTCAGAAACGCTCTTTTGGGGAAATAGAAACAGCGGCAAGTACATGGTTCGATGTGACATATTACCGCCTCTCATTAGATGTCTTTACTCAATCGAATTCTATTAAAGGAAAAGTCACAATCTCAGGAATCTGCAGAGATAGCGCAAGTATTCTTACTCTAGACCTTGTGGATCAAATGCATGTGGATTCTGTTCTTGTGAACGGACAGGTCAAACTCTTCACTCAAAACAGCAGCTCGTTCGATATTTTTCTCGCTCGTTCTTATACTATTGGGGAAATTCTTTCGGTTGATGTCTTTTATGAAGGTATTCCAATCGCGACAGGATTCGGAAGTTTCGTTTTTAGTTCTCACTCTGGTGTGCCCTGGGTGTACTCACTCAGTGAACCATATGGAGCAAAAGATTGGTGGCCATGTAAAAATGATCCAAGCGATAAAGCAGACTCTGCAGATATTATTGTCACTTGCGATTCAACTTTGAAGGTCGGTTCAGAAGGTACGCTTGTCTCGGTTGTTAACAATAAAAATGGAACATCTACTCACCATTGGAAAGAACGCTACCCTATCGCTTCTTATCTAATCTCTGTTGCGATCACTAACTATGTCCAGTTTTCCAATTGGTTTCGGTATTCTGCAACAGATTCCATGGAAATTCTGAACTACGTTCTTCCCGAACATGATTCGACAGCCCGTAAAAATCTTCCACGCGTAGTCGACATGTTGGCAATTTATTCAAATCTCTTTGGTTTGTATCCATTTATTAAAGAAAAATATGGTCATGCGGAGTTTGGAAAAGGCGGTGCGATGGAACATCAAACCATGACTTCTACTACAACATTTGATGAAGATGTAATTTCACACGAGCTTGCCCATCAATGGTTTGGAGATATGATTACATGCCGTACATGGTCTGATCTCTGGCTCAACGAAGGTTTTGCACAGTACTGTTCAGCGCTTTATCGAGAACGGCAATACGGTGTTAAATCGTACTGGACGTACATAAACTCACAGCTCGATCAAGCAAAGCTGTCGCATGGTGCAATTGGAGTTCCCGATACATCTAGTGTCAGCAATCTTTTCAATTCACAAAGAATATATTCTAAAGGAGCTGTTGTATTGCATATGCTTCGTCATGTATTGGGGGACAGCATCTTCTTCCTTTCTCTTTATAGATATTCCAACAATTCGGCGCTAAAATATTCCACTGCCACGATCAAGGATTTTCAATCTATGTGTGAAACAGTTTCGGGAAAAAACCTCGCATACTTCTTTCAAGAGTGGCTTTTTGGCGATAGGTTCCCGGATTATAGTTATTCTTGGACATGGAAATCGTCAAACGATTCCTCTGTCATTATCCTAAACATCGAACAAACTACTATTGGAACTACACCTTCATTTTATACTATGCCTATCGATATTCACATTGATACAGACGGAAAGGACACGACGGTTATAGTCTTGAACAATGCACAACAACAAAATTTTACCATCAAGTACCCTGTAAAACCTTCTGCTGTACTTCTTGATCCTGAAGGATGGATTTTGAAGTTTGCTTCTTCGGAAAATGAACGACCTCCAACTATCTACTTGTTGGAGCAAAACTATCCGAATCCATTCAACTCCACAACAACTATTTCGTATCAGATTCCAGAACGGGAAAGGGTCGTTCTTAAGATATATGACATTCTCGGACGTGAAGTTACAACACTTGTAGACGCAAGACAATTTTCAGGATTCTATGATTACCAATGGCATCCTCAAAACTTGGCTAGTGGAATATATTTTTATCGTATAAATGCGGGAAGTGTACAGTTGCAAAAGAAGATGGTGTTTCTTAAATGAAAACTCGCTTTTAAAATGTCATAGAAATTGTTCAATAATCCAATAGGATCCTGCAGAAACAAGTGCTGATGCTGGAATTGTAATTATCCAAGCAACGACAATTCTTCCGGCAAGCCCCCACTTCACAGCAGACATACGCTTTGTTGCGCCCACCCCCATAATTGCTCCTGTAATAGTATGCGTGGTGCTAACTGCAATACCACTGAACGCAGTAATAAGTAATGTGAATGCGCCAGCTGTTTCAGCACAAAAACCTCCCACCGGTTTTAACTTCGTCACTTTTTGTCCCATCGTTTTTACAATGCGCCAACCGCCGAACATTGTGCCTATCGAAATAGCGGTATAACATGGAATAATTATCCACCATTTAATTGGAAAATCATCCGGGCCGCTCGTTTGAATAAATTGCGCGTTGATGAGCATTATTGTGATAATGCCCATCGTTTTCTGAGCATCGTTTGCACCATGTCCAAGACTATAAAGAGCTGCAGAAACGAGCTGCAGTTTTCTAAAAACACCATTGATTTTTGATGATGGATGTTTATGGAACAGCCACATGAGAAGCATCATCATTCCAAAACCTAATACCATGCCAAGCACAGGAGCAATAACAATAAAGATGAGTGTTTTTATCCAACCACTCCAGACGATAGAGCCAAAACCTGCACGCATAATTGCTGCACCTCCCAAACCACCCATTAATGCATGTGAAGAACTGGAGGGAATACCGAAGTACCATGTTATAATGTTCCAAGCTATTGCACCAAGCAGTGCCGCTAAAATAACGTATTCATTAACTAAAGTTGGTGTCACAAGTCCCTTGCCGATTGTCTTCGCAACATTGTGGCCAGTGAAAAGAAATGCCGCAAGAAAATTAAAAAACGCTGCCCATAAAACTGCTTTTCGAGGTGTAAGTACACGTGTAGATACTATAGTTGCGATCGAATTTGCTGAATCGTGAAATCCATTGAGAAAATCAAAAACCAGTGCAATAAAAACAATAAAGATAATAAGAGTTACCATAGCACAAGGGTCCGGTTAGAGCCGCTTCCTAAAATATTTTCAATATTCGATGAAGATTTTTATATTGGAAAGGAGCGTTATATCATTTATAGTTCTTGTAACGGCATTAATTGTGTTTAATAAGGATACCCTCAAGCACATTCGCAGCATCCTCACATTTATCTGTCGCAGTTTCCAATCCAACATATACTTCTTTTAATTTGATAATCTGCACCGGATCCTTTTCTTTATCAAATAAATCCGCTACCGCTTTATCGAAAATATCATCTGCTTGATTTTCGTACTCATTCACTTTCGTGAACGAGGCCTTGAAATTCGCTACTTCATTTAATTTGCGCAGGAGATGAACACCATTCTTTAATTCAGCGATCGAAAGAACCAGCACATCGATGAGTTGACTTACTGCTTTCGGAACGCGTGTTATTTTATAGAGTGCAAATCTATTTGCGCATCCATCTATATGATCAAGAATATCATCCAATGCCGAAGCAAGTTCATGAATATCTTCCCTGTCAATTGGAGTAACAAATGTTGAGTTTAATTCCGAAAATATTCTGTGCGTTATCGAATCGCCATCATGTTCTATGTCTTTAATTCGCCTAGCGGCATCCTCACGCTGGGCTTGTGTTTTGCATAATGGAAGCGTTTTCAATTCCACGCCCGCTTTTATCAGGTTCTGAGCAGATTCTTCTAATAAATTATAGAAATTTTCGTCATGCGGAAGCAGCATTTTCAAATATTTGTCAATTTTCATATTTATTCTTTTTAATAAGTAATTGATGTGGCCTTTTTGTCTAATACATTTAGTAATTGAGCACCGTTCTATTGTTACTATGCGTTATTGAATATATCTATTCTATAAAAATGGATAGGGTGAAAAAGATGTCATGGGCAACTATTAATTCTGCCCTTGATCATACGGAAGATTTTAAAACTTTCTCCTGTAATTTTGTGCGATACGATTCGAGTTTTATGGTAAGTTCCGGAGAAGAAAGCGCAAGTATTTCGATTGCAAGTAATGCAGCATTAGCAGCTCCATCTATAGCAACTGTTGCGACCGGAATACCTGCAGGCATTTGAACTATAGATAGCAACGAATCTAATCCGTTAAGAGATTTTGATTTGATAGGGATGCCAATCACCGGCAACGTCGTGACAGCGGCGACAATTCCCGGCAAATGCGCTGCACCGCCGGCGCCAGCTATAATAATTTTTGTTCCTCGCTCTTTTGCTGCTTTCACATAACTTATGGTCTGTTCCGGCGTACGGTGTGCGGAAAGCACTTTCATTTCGCACGGGATGTCAAACTCTTTAAGTATCTGCCTTGCGGGTTCTATCGTATCGGCATCACTTATACTTCCCATGAGGATAGCAACAATCGGTATTGAAACAGTCTTTTCAGTATTTAAAAGAATCATTTATTTAAACTCCTCGGTAATAATATATTCTTTTTTGTCAAAATTATTTTCATAATGCTATATATTCTGCGCAGCTCTGACGAGACGATCCATAATTGCCGCCCCGATTCCTTTTTCTTCAACACTTTCCACTAGCATACAATCAACATCTAAGCTGTCTAATTCACGAAGTGCTCGGAAAATATTTTGTGCATAGCTTTCAACAGATGGAGAGAGAATAAGATGGAATTTTGTTGCATCGATGACGTTCATATTTTCTGAATAAGTAATCGCACCAACCTTTTTTCCATCGTCTTTCATTTTAGACAATTGTTTTATGAAAGTTTCTCGATCATTTTTGGGAACAAGGAATACGCGTGCCTTTGGTGCATAATGTCGATGCCGAGTTCCAGGTGAACGCCTCAATATTTCCTGACTTATTATTCGGCGAGTCTCTCCTATTTCCTTTTCGATATCTTCACGGCTCAAACCACCTATGCGCAAAATGACAGGCGGATCAACTGTGACATCAATAACCGTTGATTCAACACCAATTATTGTTGGTCCTGCATCAAGAATAATATCAATCTTTCCGTTCAAATCATGATATACATGTTTTGCCGAAGTCGGGCTTGGTCGCCCGGAAATATTCGCACTCGGTCCAACAATGCCGCCTTCAAATCTTTTCAGCAGCTCCAAAGTCACTGGATGATTTGGAATTCTGATTGCTATAGTATCTAAACCAGCGGTCACAATATCTGGGACAATCACTTTTCTTTTCACCACAAGTGTAAGCGGACCTGGCCAGAAACGCTTTGTCAGCTGTAATCCTTTTTCTGAAATCTCTGTTGTAAAATGCCATGCGATTTCCAGAGATGCAACATGTACAATAAGCGGATTATCTGACGGTCTTCCCTTCGCTTCAAAGACTTTTTGCACAGCGACAGCATTCAAAGCATCGGCACCCAAACCATAAACCGTTTCCGTCGGGAACGCGACTAATCCCCCCGAGTGAAGCACTGCAACTGCATCTTTAATGCTATTAGAATTCGGACGCTCGCAGGAAAACTGTATAATTTTCGTTGTTGGCATTTCTTTCTATGTTTACTCCACCACCGCCAACAATATCTCCGCAAGGTCTTTTACCTTGACTGTCTCGGTTGCTTCTTTATCTTTCACGCCATCTTCCAGCATGGTCATACAAAATGGACATGCTGTTCCGATTACATCCGGTTTCAACGCAAGCGCTTCTTCTATTCGTTCCACATTGACGCGCTTACCTTCATTTTCTTCCATCCACATTCTGCCTCCGCCCGCGCCGCAGCAGAATCCTTTTGATTTCGAACGCTTCATCTCCACTATATTCACACCAGGAATTGCATTGAGAATTTCTCGCGGTTGATCATAAATGTTATTGTACCGTCCAAGGTAACACGAATCGTGAAAAGTAACCTTTTCTGCTTCTTCCTTTGCTATCTTCAGTTTGCCTTTGTTAATTAGATTTATCAAAAAGTCTGTATGATGCACAACCTCGTAGTTACCACCAAACTGAGGATACTCATTCTTCAGTGTGTTGAAGCAATGCGGGCAAGTTGTTACAATCTTCTTCACATTGTATCTATTGAGAGTAGTTATATTGTCCTTCATTAACATCTGAGCAAGATATTCGTTGCCAATCCGCCGGGCAGAGTCACCGGTGCATTTTTCTTCCGTTCCAAGAATAGCGAACTTGATTCCAGCTTTCTGCATAAGCTTTGCGAAGGCTTGCGTCACTTTTGTGTAACGAGCATCGAAAGCCCCGGCACAACCAACCCAAAAGAGAATCTCAGCATTTTTTGCCTGCGACATCTGAGGTATGTTCATTCCTTCTGCCCAATCCGCACGGGATGATGCAGGAAATGCCCATGGGCTGAAGTTTATCTCAAGATTTTTAAACACGACTTGAACTTCTGGCGGGAAATTGGATTCCATCAAAACTAGACTGCGGCGTAATTCCACAATTGCCGGAATATGCTCGTTGTTAACAGGACACTCCTGCATACATGACATGCAAGTCGTGCAAGCGAATAGTTCCTCCTCTGTGAGATAATTATGTAAAAGTGTATTCTCTAAAGGATTCTTTTCCACATCTTTGACTTTGACAGCTTTATCGCCACCAAGTAATAATGGTCCTTTTTCTACAACACGATGCCGTATATCTGTCATGATCTTCTTGGGGGAAAGCTTTTTTCCTGTGATATTTGCCGGGCATGAATCTGTGCAACGACCACATTCAGTGCACGTATAACTATCAAGCAATTGTTTCCACGTAAGATCGTCAACATCTGTTGCGCCGAATTTTTCTACTCCTTCTGCCTCAAGATCAATTGGCTTCAACGCACCTTTTGGTTCCAAAGATGAAAGGAAGACATTTGGTACAGATGTTAGTATGTGTGCATGTTTTGAATATGGCAAATAATTCAAGAATCCAAGCACTAAAATAATATGAATCCACCAATAGATTTCAAATAAAAGTCTATTTGTTGATATATCCGCAGATATGAAAATCGGACTCAGTGCAGCGGAAAGGAATTTCCCTTGATCATCCACTACGAGGAAAATGCGCGCAGCATTCTGTCCAAGCATGCTTACCATAATCAACAAGATTGTGCATAAAATAATAGTAGCATGGATTTGTGCATGCGGATCAACTTGAAGTCGCTTTGGCCGAACGATATAGCGCCGATATAACGCGATGGTAACGCCAACAATGACAAGACCCGCAAAAAGATCCTGACAAAAACCCAAAAAATCATAAAATCTTCCATAGAGTCGAAATGATAATCCCGGTACCAATCCTTCTCCTATTGCCTCTAAAATTGATGACAACAAGACAAGAAATCCCCAGAAAATAAATGCATGCATGAAACCGGCTACAGGTTCACGAAACAACTTTGACTGGCCGATTGCAACAACCATCATCTTCTTGAATCGTTCCCATAAATGATCCAGGCGGTTCTCAGGTTTTCCGATGGAAATGAGAGCGATCATTCGCCATAGACTAAACGTAAACATTCCCAACGCTCCTAAAAGCACAAAAATAAAAATAATGCTCTTCACTACCATTCAATCTCTCCTTCTTATCGGCTAAATCTTTAGCGTTGCATTCATGAGTGTTACTGCTTCACCGCTAACACTGACGTTTTCAATATCTTTTTTACCGCAATGCACTCGAATTTTTACTCTTCCTATTCTTTTTATCTTGTCCCCTTGCTCACCAATGAATTCCAACCTCCCGTCAGACAATTCTCGGCATGCGACAGGATATCCTGCCGGCAATATATATTTTTTCAGGTAGCACCCCAATGGGCCATTTGCAGAACCCGTCACAGGATCTTCGTCAATTCCATAGTTTGGTGCAAAGAAACGTGAATGAACGGCCGAATTCTTTTCTTTCGTCTCCAAAGAGAGCAAGCATACACCATTGACCTTCATTTTCTTTAATTCACTTGCTAATGCCTGATAATCTGGATTGATTTTTTCCAATATGGCGAGACTGTTCACAGGAACAAAGATGTATAAATCGGTAACGATCGGTAAATCCTTCATCAATTCCTTTATCGAGAGACCAAGAGCATGCAATAGGGATATCGGAACTTTCTTTTTCACTTGAAATTTCGGGAGTGGCAGTTCAAACTCGACACTTGTATCATAAAAATTCTTTTCCACTCGTATCGGTAGAATACCGCTCTTCGTTTGCAGTTTAAAGTAATGCTGCCCATTGGTACTCATGCCTTCCATTCCTTCTTCGGCAAGAGCATGAAAGCTTGCTATCGTCGCATGGCCGCAAAGTGGAACTTCGCACAGAGGAGAAAACCATCGGATTCGCAGGTTTGCATCTCGATCCGTTGCTGGAAGAATAAATGCCGTTTCCGGTGCATTCACTTCTCGTGCAATCAGCTGCATCTGTAGATCAGTTAAGCCATCAGCATCTAACACGACACCTGCAGGATTACCTGCAAACTTCATTCTCGTAAAAGCGTCGACAACTTTCAGATGATAAGTTTTCATGGTTTATTTTCCCATAAGTTGAACAACAATATCACGATGACGAGCTTTGTTATCAAAATCTATAAGGATGATTTGCTGCCATGTTCCAAGTAAAAGTTTTCCTTCTGAAAATGGTACGATTATCGACGGACCTAAAATCGATGCCCGCACATGTGCATGACCATTTCCATCTCCCCACGTATCGTCATGGTGATATCGTGAGTTGCTTGGAGCTATACGTTCGAGCATTTCTGGAATATCCTTTCGGAGGCCAGGTTCAAATTCTGTTGTCGAAATAGATGCTGTGGAACCTACAACAAAGATCGTTACATGCCCTTCTATCAGCTTATGCTGACGAAGGACATCCATGACCTTCTGAGTTATATCGACCACCTCTGAATTCCCATGTGTCGATACTTTGATATGTTCGGTTATTACTTCCATGGACTCAGCGCTGTCAATGTTTTATGATGTTCGATGAAAAAGAGAAAATCATTTTTTATGAAGAACGAATCGGGACTTGGTACTTTTACATCTTTAGCAATAATTTTACTGTAGAGTGTTTTTTTACTTTCTAAATTATAAACTATTAGGACATTATTCAGCAATGGCGGCTCAGATTGAATTTGCTCACTTCGATATTGACTTACAATCAGAATGCCGCTTTTTGAAAAATATTCGACCCAACCTTCAAGTGCCTTGCTTTCTGTCATTCGTTGAATGGTTGTTCTAACAGTTAATTCAGTATTATTCACATCAAACACTTCTGGGAAAATTACATCGTGTTGAAACTCTTGCGATATTTTTTGCCGAAGGTTCTGCAGTACATCAAAATTGTCGGAATACTCATTTAATATGGTTCCCGTTTTTATGTCAAGCTCACAGCCGATGTGTCTTTCAAAAAGATATCTATGTGCATAGAGTTTCTCATCGTTGATAAACCAGAATGAAAGGTAATCATTTCTCCAGAGAAGTTTACCTGTTTCGATGTCAATTATACGAATGCCGCGATGTTCCGGCATATCTGGTCTGACAAATCCATGCAAAATCATCCATTTCTTTTTGACAGATTCAATTCCAATCCACCATGGTTCATCAAAGCTGATGTTTTGCCATAATGGCTTACCGGTGCATATATCAATGCAAAAGAAGCTAGTTAATTTCTTTTCTTGATTACGCGTCTCACCAATTATATAATTATTTGAAGTAAGAATACGCCAAATCAAAGCGCCTGCATCGAAAGTCCAGGTCTGTTTTAATTGTTTTTCCTTAAAAATTGAGATAACAGAAGTCATATTATTTGATAACATACCGCTTTTTTAAAGTAGTTTCAACCGGTAGCCGAATAACAAAAAAGGTCAACCGGAATCTGGTTGACCTTTTGATAAATATTATTGACGTAGATTATTATTGGTTATTCAAAAGTTTCTCAATCTCGTCGATTACTTCTTTCTCAGTTGGTTTTGTACCGGGAGCGAATTTCTTCACAATGTTGCCTTTTTTATCAACAAGATATTTTTGGAAGTTCCATTTTACCTCTCCGGCTACAGAAGGTTCTTTAGTCAAGAATTGATACAAAGGATGCTGATCTTTTCCTTTTACGCTTATTTTCGAGAACATATCAAATGTAACATCATAGTTTAGTGTACAGAAATTTTTAATCTCTTCATCTGTACCAGGCTCCTGCCACAAAAAATTGTTTGCGGGAAAACCAAGTATAATGAATCCTCTATTCTTGTACTTTTTATAAATTTCTTCTAAATCTTTATATTGCGGTGTATGACCGCATTTTGAAGCGACATTCACGATCATTATTACTTTACCTTTATAATCAGAAAGAGGTTTTTCTTTACCGTCTATCGTTTTCATAACAAATGAATATAGTTTAGGGTGTTGTTCCATCTGTTTCTCCTTGAGCTGAGCCAATACAATCATCTGAAACATAAACATTGCGATTAGCATTATTGCGCTTGTGTATTTCATTGATGTACCATTTTTAGTTCGAGTTTATTGAATTCAATAGTACAACACCAAACACAAGGTAGAAAGTTTCAGCAGATGAGAGTCAGTTTTGTCCAGCGACAGGAACAATCCACCAAGCTATTAAGTAACCGATAAGAAACGGAACAACCCCAGTCACTAAGCCAAGCACGAGTACAATGAGTCGAATAATGGTTGGATCGGTATTTGTTATTTCACCGATACCACCACAAATACCCGCAATTTTCTTGTTAGTTTTTGATCGAAAGAGTTTTTTCATCTCACACCTTGAGATAATTATCGTTTGAATTGTCTATGCTTACATTATCAATATACGAGAAGTGATATAAAACAGTTACGATTAAAGGATATGATTAATCTTCAATTGAAACCTTCCGCATTTGTTTAGTCTTGCTGTGTGCTTTTTTTGTTCGAAGCCGAACTTCACGAGCTGTGTGCGTTGGTTTTGTTGCAATTCGTTTTTTGCGTACAATCAATGCAGATTTTAAAAGATCTGCTAATCTTTCAATTGCCAGCTGCTTATTCTTCCATTGACTTCTTGTATCCTGTGCGACAACATGCAAAATACCTGAAGAATCGATTTGAGAAGTCAGACCGTTCAGTAAGCGCTGACGGATGTGATCTGGAATGATCGGCGAATGTGCTAAATCGAATAATACTTCAACCCTAGTTTCTAACTTGTTCACATTCTGACCGCCCGGACCACCGCTTCTGCTGGTTTTGAACTGTAGTTCAGCAATTGGAATCTTCCATGAATGTGTGATAACGATATGCGTTGCGAGCATGATCGAGCTTAGAAGAAATAATAGTGTGCCGCAATTTGCGGAAGTGGAATTACGCGCCCATCAGAAAATATTGTAAACATCCCCTCCAGTGTAACGTGCAATCCGCCTTGCACATAAAATTCACCGCCGATTCCTGCACCGAACCGATACGGCGCGGAAACTTCATTCCGGCTTATCCCATCATAGAAATAGGACACCGCCGATCCTACAAAAAACCGTGTCATGTTATTTCTTACAAGATCATATTGTAACTCTCCGCCGATGCTCATGGAAAGATTATCTGATGTTTTTATAATGCCAAAGACTCCTTGAACGGAGACATTGGAAGGTAAATGTGAACGAAAGCTCAGGCCGATACCGGAAGCCCATCCTGCAGAAACGCCAAGTCCATATACCTGCTTTGTTAATCCTTCAGCATTCGATAATTCGGAGGTATTTACCTGTGCATGAGTAAGTGAGGCAATAAACAGCATAGCTATACTCACAGCAAGCATATATTTTTTCATTCTAGTCTCCAGATAAATTCAATGGAACATCTGAATCCAAACAACTGCTGATAAGATACGATTTTACCGTTTAAAATGTGAGTGTATTTAGCAGGTTTGGAAATTTTGGTGTAAGAGATGTTGATAGTAGTGGTTTTTGTAGGGACGTATAGCTAGAGGATTTCCCCTCCAAAATCTTTATCTCTTCCTCTGTTAATCTATATAAGTCATACATCGCTACGGTAGTTTGGCGACTGAGGGTTTCGCAAAGAAACTCGAATCGAGTATCATATTACTAAATTGCATAATTTCTTTTAAGAATCGGAGAACACTTCAGGAAAGCCCAAACCGCCGCAACCCCCTGAAGCGATTCTTAGGATTAATGTAAAGGAATACTAAGGAGATGTCAAGGCACTGTAAGTGTTTCCTGAGTAGTCACGAAGCGACATATCGAAGGAAATAACACAAGAGCCATAGCTTTCAATACGCTTCCTCCGCCTGCACTTCGTTCCGGCGGACAAGTCGTAGTTATTTAGCATTCACGGTCGTCACAATGTGCTTCTGCAAACACTTTTTAATGAAACAATTATCTCTCTCCTGCCTTGAATTCTGTCCATGGTTGTGACTGGCGATCTTTGAGTAATCCTTTCATCCAATCATATTGAGGATGTTCATCGAGAAATACTTTTGCATCGAACGCCGTACCACACGACGAACCCCAGCGTGCGAGGAAAGACATTTTCTTCGCCATTTTGGAATCTAGAACTTTTCCATCCACCGTTCCTCCCGGCTCAAAAGGTTTGTTTGTCGTCGATGTCTGTGGATCAAGATCCCAGTGCCCGCAGATTGATCGTGTGCCGGGATTATTTATTTTCAGAAACGTATCGTAATGATCTGCTTCCATAGCTTTTGCAAGCTCAAGATTGATTTTGCCGGCATTCTCTTTCATCAATTGTTTCCACCGAACACGCCGTGCAACGGAAGAAAGTTTAATATTTGTTTCTTCGCTCTTGGTTTCAAAGCGTAGAATATTTAAATTTTCTGCAACATTTGAACCGAGGAAATATCCATCTTTTTTCTTTTCAAAGCCGACATATTTCAAGCCAAGTTCGAACCGTGCAATTTCGTTGGTGTTGATATCGCCGATAAGCCATGCATTTGCATAACCACCGTTGTTGTTCTTCTTCATCATCTCACACCATTCATCAATGGAAGTCGCATATTGTGTTGCGTGCCGCATGCGGGAAAATTCGGGAATCCCGTTCGGATCGAAAGGATAAAAATCTCCGATAGTCGTTTCCGATCCGACAAGACCTGCATCGGTGACAAAGAAATCTGTTCCGCTGTGGATAAAACCCGTAAATACCTGCATTATAATACGGTGACCTTGTTCAGGGAGGATATCCAAAATAATATTACAGAACGGCGATTGGTAGCCGACCATCGAATTATGTCCGAGCACGATTTTACCATCAGCGGTCATACTTCCAGTGGCGATAAACGAACTACAGGATTGCTTGATGGGGAAACGTGAATTGTTTTTTATGGAATCTTTTACAGATGGCCACCAATACCACATCAGTTCTATATAACCATTGAGTGCGACAAGTTCATTCCTTGTGGTTGCAACACCTGCTTTGGACATTCCTTCAACCATTCCATCGATTTCAGTTAGATTTTCTGAATCTATTTTTGCAGCGAGTATCTCACCGGCTTTCCGAACAAACCATGACCAATCGATAGCCGTTTGATATTTCCAATCCTCATTTAATACACGGATTGCTTCTTTGATTTCTGTTGATAGAAGGTAACCATGTTGAAATCCGCGTTCTTTTGGTCCGCCTTCGATGTGCAGATAAATCCAACCGCTTTTTTCATGACGATTTGCCTTTGTAAGCCAGCCTTTCTGCTCGTTCGTTAGCGAAGCAGTCACTTGCGCATGCAATGCTTGCAAACAGAACGTTACGCAGAACAAGATGAGAAGAAATTGTCGTTTCATAGGGTTCTCCTGTGTATAGATTTATATTTATAGCAATGCCGCAGAATTCTTACGAAAACAATTCGGCACCGAGCACTTACTAGCAATAGAATAGATTACGACTCAAACCATTGGGAGCATTTTCCTCCAGACCTAAAATAAATGAATTCCCTGTTATTATCCATCGGCTTTAATTGAATCAACCTCTCCTACGCTTCATGAAACGTCCCTATAACAACATAGTGTGGTGTAATATAAAAAGAAGGCGAATGTTATGCACATTCGCCTTTTAACTATAGCTCGAAATCTGAAAAAATATTACGATGCGACAATATCAACTTTTTCTAATTTATCACCTTCGCGTTTATCGGCACGCAAGAGGAGAATAGCAAAGATCAATCCGACAATGCCGAGCATGGAAAACATCACCATGCTTGCTGTATATGCTTGCGTAGCATCGCGCAGCAATCCGTTAAGCCATGGAAACAATGCCAGACCTATATTTTGAATCGTTGTTGTCAATCCAAATGCTGTTCCCACACGATTCTTTTCTACGATAAGCGGAATCGATGGCCACATCGCCGCAGGAACCATAACAAATGCCGCTCCCAGCACAATCATAGGAAGTGCAGGTGGAATTATCGTGAATGCCATCGTTAGAAATGCAGGAATCATGAGAATTGAACCACCGACCATAACCGTTGCACGTTTGCCAAAACGATCAACCAATTGTCCAAAGAATGGCGCAAAAATCATTGAAGCAAATATAATGATTGTGGTAGTTCCGCCTGCGGTGCTGAACATATGAATGACATTGTAAAACACCTGAGTGAAGAAACCGCCTTCTGATCCTGCTGTGAGCGGTAATCCCCATTTGCTATTAAAGAAATCCGTGGAAAGCGCCGTGAACGGAAATATTGCGGAATAGAATGTGACGCAGAGAAGTGTTACGTACCAATATGATGAACGAAATTTCTTGATGTCGGCTAAAACAATTTTATCTCCGCCGCCTTCTTCCTGAAGTTTGAGAATGCGTTCACCACGACGATCTAAAAATATATAAAGAGCATTTGCCAGCAGCGACAGAACACAGAAAATGACTGCTGCCCATAAGGCTGCACTATAGTTTTTAAAATATTCTGCAATCAATGCTTCTGTGTTGAAGCTAAAAAGTGTCCCAAGCCGGCTAATCGTAAGTCCGATTCCAAATGCAAATGCCAATTCCTTTCCTTTGAACCAACGGGTAAAGATTGCACTTTGCGCTACTACCAGCGATTCTGATCCCCAGCCAAAAATAAAACGACCAAAGTAAAGAATCCAAATGTTTGGAGCTAGTGCAACAATCAACGCTCCTACTGTCACAAGCACAGAAAAAAGGAGACTTGCGCGGCGCGTTCCGATTCGATCAATTAACAAACCGCCTATAAACACTGAAAGGATTGCCGCAATACTGTAGAGTGTATACATTTGTCCTATTGATTCACGGCCTATACCGAGTGCGGTAATAAGCGTAGGAGCAATTGCTCCAACGCTGTCGTATGCAAAATAACTTCCGAACGTCAATAGGCTTACAATAAATAAAACTGCGTATCGATATGGACGTCGAGATGGATGGAACCAGTTCGATTGCGACTTAAAGGATTCAATTTCGGCCATATTATTTCCTTATAACTTTTTTCCAAATGAAAAGCGCCGTACGGTTTTAACCGCGCAGCGCTTATTTTGATATCTTTTTAATTAATGAATTCCAAAAGTTGGTTACTTCTTTTCACTTCACATTTTTCAAAATAGCCAATAAGAAATTCCAGAATTTTTCCACTGTGTCGATATGGATTTTTTCATCCGGAGAATGAACTCCTTCGAGGGTCGGACCGAAAGAAATCATATCCATACCTGGATATTTCTCGCCAATGATGCCGCATTCCAATCCTGCATGAATTGCCTTTACATCTGGCTTCTTGTTGTAAAGTGTCTGATAGGTTGCTTTTGCAACTTTTAAAATTGAAGAATCCATTTTTGGTTTCCATCCCGGATAACCATCTGTTGTTTCTACAGCTGCGCCGCCGAGAACAAATATAGACACAACCGAATGCACAACTTCATCAATCTCCGATGCAACTGAACTTCTCTGGCTTGTCGTTAACGTGACACCCTTTGTGTCTGTGCAGATAATCGCAACATTCGTGGAAGTCTCCACTAAACCCGGTATATCTGCGCTCATCTTCATTATGCCATGAGGCAATGCGGAGATTGTTAAAAGTATCTTTTTCTGCAACGCTTTTTTTAGGACTTTTCCCTTCGACTTTCCTTTCACTTCTTCTAAAATAATTGCTAATTCTGATTCCACATTAGGTAATTCATCTTTGATGATAGAATTGTATTGGGAAACAACCGCACTCGCGTCATTTAATCTTTTTGTTGGAACATACACCATTGCTTCGGCTTCTCGTGGAATAGCATTGCTTTTGTTCCCGCCATTCAATGTAGAAATTCGCACTCCGAGTTTATCAAGTTCTAGTAAAACGCGATTAAGTATCTTTATTGAATTGCCACGCCCCTTATCAATTTCCAATCCTGAATGTCCACCCTTCAATCCTTTTACTTTCACGATTGCAGGCGCATATTTTGGCGGAACAGTTTCATAGGAAGCTTTCCACGTACCAATAGAATTTCTTCCACCGGAGCAGCCAACATAAATGGCTCCCTCCTCCTCGGAATCCAGATTCATCAGTATTTTGCTCTTGATGAAGTCTGGTTGCAAATTATTTGCACCTGTCAATCCGGTTTCTTCATCTACCGTAAATAAGAACTCCAATGGACCATGCTCAAGCAACTTGTCTTCCATTATAGCAAGATTTGTCGCAACGGCGACTCCATTATCTGCACCGAGCGTTGTTCCATTCGCCATTAAAAAATTATCTTTTATAACGAGATCAAGTGGATCTTTTTCGAAGTTATGAACTTTGTCTTTATTCTTCTCGCACACCATGTCAAGGTGACCTTGCAAGCATACGGAAGAAGTGTCTTCATGTCCTTTCGATGCCGGTTTGCGCACAACAACGTTGAGCACTTTATCCTGTTTTACTTCCAGTCCCAGCTTCTTCGCTGTCTCAACGATGTATGCGGATATTTTCTTCTCGTTTTTAGAACCACGGGGAATTTTGCTGATTTCAGCGAAGTACTTCCACACTAATTCTGGTTTCAGACCTGACAATAAATTTGACATATCAACCTCTTTTTTTGTTTAGAGAAAAACTTCTATTGTTAAACTAAGCCCTAATTGACGAGCTTGTAACATTGAATTCACCTCATAAGTTCGTTCGATCATTCGTATGTTGAATAAATGATAAACGATTCAAAGTTTCTTCAATTCCTACATCATCGCTGTTGGCGGTGCAGGTTCATCTGCCCTGCCCGCTTTCGAAAGCGGGATGTAAATCAAATACAACGCAAGCACTGCAAAGATTGGAATCGCCAACCATGAAGCGATGGATTCGAATCCTCCGATTATCCAAAATTCCGCTTTTCCACCCATCTGATCTTTGACAAAGACTACTGTCGCAATAAAGAGCCCCATTAATGCTTCACCTGCAATTAATCCTGACGCTGACAAGATCCCAGCGTTTTCAACTCTTGCTTTTTGAGCGTCGTTGTAGCCGCGTTTTGATGCACGTTTATCAACAAACCCGCGAATCAATCCACCGATGAAGATTGCAAATGTGGTTTCAAGAGGAAGATACATTCCAACCGAAAACAACATCGGGCTTTTTACTTTTATCAGGATCAGTGAAATTCCTAAAGCGATACCAACGATAACTAATGGCCAAGCCATTTCACCACCGACAATTCCTTGTGATAAAGCCGCCATAAGCCCGGCTTGCGGTGCTGGAAGATTACTGGAACCAAATCCGCCTGTTAAAGGATTGCTTGCTAAATCAGAATTATGAAGTATGTACAGCGGAAAAAACATCACAAGTCCAGCAAGCACAACACCAATAATGTCTCCGATCTGCATTTTCGATGGAGTGCCGCCAAGAATGTAGCCAACTTTAAGATCCTGCAACATTTCACCTGCTACGGCTGATGAAACGCAAACGACAGCTGCAACACCAAGGACTGCTGCAACGCCCTGTATACCGTTTACACCGACCACAACCATTGTCAACGCAGCAACAACAGTTGTCGCAAGTGTTAATCCAGAAATAGGATTATTCGATGAGCCAATCATTCCGACTAAATTTCCAGAAACAGCAGCAAAGAAGAATCCGGTTACTAACATCACAACAGCGGCAAGGATTGCACCAAGAATCATATTTGTGAAATAAAAATAAAGTCCAATCATCAGCGCGAAAATAACTGTGATGCCAAGGAGGACAATCTTAAAGGATAAATCTTTCTGCGTACGCTCTGTTGCGGCAGTTGCTGTTGCAGATTTCTTTACATCAGCAATACCACGTTTAATACCGAGAATCAAGTTCTTCCGCATTTTCCAAAGTGTGTAGCATGCACCGACAAGCATGCCGCCAACCGCAATTGGGCGTACGATGTAACGGTACAAATGTCCGGTAATTGCAGCCCATGCTGCAAGAGAATCTCCATTGCTTGCAACGAGATACTTATCAATCATCTGCGGACCAAGGAAGAATACGAGCAATGGGACAAACAATCCCCATGCTAAAACACCACCGGCGAAGTTCAAAGCGCCAAGTTCCGGTCCGATGATATAGCCGACACCAATGTATGCCGGAGTGGCCGCTGGAGCAGAAATGGTGGTGATACCACCGCCGAGAATTTTTTCAGAGTCCGCTTTCAAACCAAGTTTCACAAAAGATTCTTTTAAACGTCCAACCATCACTTGAAAATCATTCGATGAATGAAATATTCCCAAACCATCCATCAGTTTAATAACTGCACCGACTCCCATTGCTTTGAAAAGTGAAATCGCGGCATCTGCACCACGTTGACCTGCTTTGTGAATTTCCGCTGCTGCAACGGATTCAGGAAACGGCAGAGTCTGATCTTCCACCATTACACGCCGAAGAATCGTCACGAACATTATTCCGAGCACACCGCCAAGAATCATTAACGCTACAGCTGTAAGATATTCTGTGAACATGCTCTCCGGCGTGAAATTCCAAATACGTAAAATAACGAATGCAGGAATAGTAAAGATTGCGCCGGCGGCTACTGACTCACCAATGGAGCCGACGGTTCTTGCGAAGTTTTCTTCAAGAATGGATCCTTTCATAATTTTCAATAGCGCCATACCGATAACTGCCGCCGGATATGTTGCTGCAATTGTCATTCCTGCTTTTAAACCGAGGTACGCATTTGCTGCACCCAGCACAACGCACATCACCAAACCGATGAGCAGTGCTCTGATCGTAAATTCTTTCATATTGGTGTTCGACGGAACATAGGAAATAAATTTCTTGCTGCTTACTCCATTATTCACACCTGCCATACATTGCTCCTTGTATTTGAGTTCCTTAATACATCAATAATATTTTAATGGATAAAAATTGCTTTCGTAATATACCACGCCATTTGCGGATTTTCCTGTAATCGGCGTGTCGAATAGGCATACCATTCTTTACCAAATGGAACATAGATTCTGAGACAATGTCCATCTTTTACGATTTGATCGCGGCGTTTCTCGCGTACGCCGAGAAGCATTTGAAATTCATATTGTTCTTTTTTCAATCCAAATTTTTCAATCATTGCATACGCACCATCTATCAAGTAATCATCATGCGTAGCAATGCCAACATAGCAACCGCTTTCAAAAATTATTTGTAATAGTTTTAAATAATTATCCCGAATTTCCTGTCGCCCCTTATATGCTAATGCGGGCACTTCATTGTAAATTCCTTTACATAACCGGATGTTAGCCCCGCTTTTTACTAAAGCACATACATCGGCTTCACTCCGACGAAGGCACGCCTGAATGACAACGCCTGTGTTGGTCAATCCAATCGTTTTAAGATTCTGATAGATAGCAAGAGTATCGTCTGTTGTTGTAGCATCTTCCATATCGATCCGTACGAAGTTGTCAAGCTTCTTCGCTTCTTCAATAATCGTCTTTATATTGCGGTAAGCGAGATCTTTATCGATCTTCAAGCCAAGCTGTGTCGGTTTAATAGAGACATTGGATGTCAATTTGTTCTCTTTGACAGACTGGAGAATTGAAAGAATTCCATTTTTAACTTCTTCGATTTCAACGGCATTCTTCACATCTTCACCCAATAAGTCCATAGTCGCCATCATTGTCTTCTTATTTAGCTCATTGGCAACACGAACGCCATCGGATAATGCGATACCAGCGATATAACGCTTCGCCACCTGTCCTATAATTGCTTTGGGAATAAACGGAAAGGCAGTAGTAATAAGCTTGTTCAGTATTGGCATAATTTCTTCTGTAATAGCCAAATTTCCGTGAAATTCAGTCAATCAAATCGGAGTCAATATAGCCACATGGGCTTGGAAAAGCAAGGAAGAACCTAGAAACGAATTGCAATGGGAAAGATAGAAACAAAATTCCCCTTCGCTATTTTAAGATTGCGATTGCTTAGCACGAGTAAATAAGGGAATTTTTTAGTATGATTGATCACTTTAGGTTTTATGACCTCTAAACGAAAGATATAAATGCCCCTTATCGAATGGGATAACGCGTTTTCGGTTGGTAATCAGCAGCTTGACGATCATCATAAAAAATTCTTTCATATCATAAACACTCTTCACGATGCGATGAGAAAGGGAGAAGGAGAAGAAATTCTTCTATCGGTTTTGAAAGAACTACAGCAGTATATTCAATATCATTTCAAAGCAGAAGAATCATTAATGAAAATATATGCTTATCCAAATATTTCCAGTCATAAAGAAGAGCATGATGATGCTGTGCAAAAGGTAAATAAATTTATCGTCGCGTATGAACGACATGAGGATAAACTTGCAATCGATGTATTAAACTTTTTGAGTAATTGGCTTCAGAATCATATTCTTAGAATAGATAGAGAATATATTCCCTATCTGAATAAAAAAGTTTAAAAACATATATATTACCATCCCGCCGTCACTCATTAATATTGGTACACATATGGTAAATATTTATTTTACAATTTATAGACTAGTATGACAACACAGAATCCATTACGAGTCCTGATTGTAGACGATCAGGATTCTATCAAAGAACTTTTGCAGCGCCAATTAGAGAAACTAGGACATACAGTAGTAGGTAAAGCATCAAATGGTCTGCACGCAATCAAACTAACCGGCTCCTTACAACCCGATGTTGTGCTCATGGATATTGAGATGCCAGAAATGGACGGTCTGGATGCAACTCGAAATATAATGGAAAAATATCCAAGACCCGTTATTCTTCTTACGTCACACGAGGATCCGGATATGGTAAGGCAGGCAAGTCAAGCGGGAGCTGGTGCGTATCTGTTAAAACCACCAAGTGCACAGGAAATTGAGCGGACAATGATCATTGCGGCTGCACGTTTTGCAGACCTTATGGAATTGCGTCGGCTCAATGCAAAATTAAAGGAGGCATTAGATAACGTCAAAGTATTAAGCGGATTGCTTCCTATTTGCGCAAATTGTAAAAGCATTCGCAATGATAAAGGTTATTGGAAGGCGGTAGAAGAATATATTACGGATAATACCGAAGCACATTTTTCGCATAGTCTTTGTCCAGCATGCATAGACAAACTTTATTCAAACTACAAGCCAAAGAAAAATCAATAATCAAATTGGAAAAATGAACCGCTCGAGAGCAATTCTCATGCTGGATTAAAACAAAATAAATTGAAAGATGGACGAAATAGTTACTATTACAACACTTTGCTTTCGGAACCTCATTTCCTAATGCTTATATAATAAAAGATACTCCGCGCTCCAATAATTATATTTATTCAACACTTTTATTGTTGTATCTTGCAACATCATTTCCTTTGTCAATTCCGTCTGATAGAAAATAGAATTTGAAGAGAACGGATCCCAAAAAATAAGACATTCTGGATTCTTCTTCAGTGTATCTTTATTGAATAGCGCATACCTTCTCCCCCCCGCCGGTGACACATCCATAATATATGCAACAATGGGATTGTTGCTCAGCACGGTCAGATCCGGATATTCATTCATAAATTCTTTTGTCAGAGCAATCACAACTCTGTTATAATTTGCCCATAGCCGGGGATCTGTTGTCAATGTGCAGTTGAACACAACACCACCAAAGACAAGAAGTGAAAATGTAAATCGTACGGTTGGTGATTTTATTCTATCAAGAATCTCCGACATACCGTACACGGATACAAGCCCGAATAATGGTCCAATGACAGTAATATATCTTAGCTCTCCGATGCTTCCTGTCCAGTGAAATATTTCAGCACCTGCAATCGTATGAAAAATAATGGTAATCGCTATTGCAGCATAGATAATTCCAAAGTCGGCGCTCCTTTTTGCTTGTCTAATAAATATGACTCCTGCAATAAAAAGAATCACTTGTGCAAATCCGAATGTTGTTTGTAGATTTTCTACATAATGTGTTAACGACGCACCAGGAATAAACTTCCCTATATCTGTAAAATGTTTCCACTCCTTGAAAAATGTCATGATATTTCCTGATATGATCGTTGTCGAACCAATCCAAAGCAACGGACCGACCAAAATGAGTGGAAGTATTTTCCATTCTCGTTTATACGCATAAACGAGGAACATCAAACCTGCAAAAATGTACATTTCACTCCGGCATAATATTGCTGCTGAGGCTAATGCCAAACTCCATCCGTGTTTATTCTTAAGGTGATAGTAGTATGAAAGTGAAATTATAAAAGCAGTTGGCATTTCTGTCATGCATGCATACGAAAGATCAAAGAGAATCGGTTGAAGCCCGACAAGAATGACAACCCACTCAGCATGCTTTATTCCATGCAGGAGAGCAATCCGATATGTAATTATGAGAAGGCAGATGAAAAGTCCACCAGCAAAGAACATTGTGAACGTATGGCCAAGTTGTGCCGGCAGGGCAAAAATCCATTGCGGTATTGGCCTATGCCAGGTTTGTACTGTCATAGGCAGAGCTTGCAGCACAAATCTGCTATAAAGATAATGTGATAATTCGTCGATATAATAAAATCCATCCGATTTGAGAATCCAAACAGATTCTATAACTGCAACCACGGCAAGAAAAAAAAATAGAAGCGGCTTTTTAAACAATTGTTCTATGACTTTCATATTATTTATTGATGCTACGCAGATAAATCTTATTTATAAATTATAATGAGGAATTGCTATATTCACCTCCCCTTTTTCCCCTCCTTAGTAAGGAGGGGATATGGGGAGGTCTTGTTTTTTATGAATAAAGCTCGATTGCTTGTTGTCTTTCGCTGCACTCGTAACAGCAATCATTCACACATTTTAAATACAATTGTTATTTACGAAATAACAATCTGCAGTTCGTGATTTATTCGTTCCATTCTTTTAATAATCATTCTATTCTGGTGATTGCAGATATCTTTGCCTTCAGCTGTAAAGAGAAAATCGATCCGGTCTTTGTAGAACTCTGTGATCTTTCCACGTACCATCTTCATTGTGCTGTTCAGGAAATGATTCTGTTCGGTGAATCCTTCTCCTAACACAGCAATTGCGGCAGGAAGCCAGCGTTCCGGAAATTCTCCGGCATATTTTCCTCCAATCTTGTATTCTGCAATTTCCGATTCAATCAATTTTAACACTTTGTCTTGCGCGGCAGCATCCTGCGCGGAAAGATGTTGATCTTTCATGAACTTCAATATATTGTCTTTATTAAGCACAATCAGTGCTGCCGTATAAGTAGACTGGTTATTATGAAGCATAACCTGATCTATGTATTGAGAGTTACCGACAATCGCTTCTTCAATTCCTTCCGGACTATATTTCTCGCCATCATGGCTGATGAGCAAACTTTTTGCACGGCCAAGCACGTAAAGAAATCCATCTTTATCTATATATCCAAGATCGCCTGTATAAAGCCATCCATTATGAATGGTTTCCCTCGTTGCTTTTTCATTTCTCCAGTAACCAGCCATCACGTTCTCACCTTTTACCACAATCTCACCTTGCTGACCAATCGGAAATTCATTCCCTTTCGCATCACTGATTTTAACAGAAAGATTCGGAACGATATAACCTGAAGAACCAAGTTTGTGTTTTTTAGGCACATTTGCGGAAATCACTGGCGCTGCTTCTGTTAAACCATAGCCTTGAAACATAGGAATACCAATAGCATAGAAGAATCGTTGAAGCTCAATATCCAACAATGCGCCGCCCCCAATAAAGAATTCTAATCGCCCGCCAAAGTTTTTCCTAATTTTCCGAAAAATAAGTAAATCATACATCTTCAATTGAAGTTTCATAGCAATAGTAGCGTTTTTCCCGCGGTCATAGCCAATACCATTATACGCGTAGGCAAGATCAATCGCTTTAGTAAACAATTTCTCAATTCCTTCCCCCTTATCGCGAATTCCTTTTTCAATATTCTTGCGGAAATTCTTAGCCAACGACGGCACACTCAGAAGAAATGTTGGACGTGTCTCTTTAATATTTTCCGGAATATTCTTCAGTGTCTCCATTGGCGTTTTACCAAGTTTGACCGATGCCATGCTGGCACCGTTTTTCATCAAAGTATAAATGCCAGCTGTATGTGCAAAAGCGTGATCCCATGGGAGAATAAGCAGCGAACAATAATATTCAGGTATCGGTAAGAGCATTGACGATTGTTCTACGTTTGCAGTATAATTGCGATGTGTGAGAATAATTCCCTTTGGATCAGCAGTGGTACCAGAAGTATAGCAAATGTTCGCAGGATCGTTTTCATTTATAGATTTCCAACGCGCTTCAAACTCGTTCTTATTTGCAACAAGATAATTCTTGCCGGCTTCAATTAATGTTTGGAATAATATTTCCTCTTCACCCTGTAGTTCTCCGTCCAGTAATATAATTTTCTCTAATTCGGGCAAATCATTTTTAATTGCGCGTATTTTATGTACTTGTGCTCCTGAGACAATAGCTGCTCGACAACCGGAATGAGCTAATCGGAATTTCAAATCAGATAACTCGTCAATCTTTACTGAGAGCGGCACATTGATTGCGCCAGCATAGAGAATACCAAGTTCCGACGCAACCCAGTCATTTCGCCCTTCAGAGATAAGAGCCAATCTGTCGCCCTTGTTGATACCGAGATGGATAAGTCCTGATGCGCATTGATATACAAGCGTTTGCATCTCTCTATACGTCGTTCCTTTGTACGAATCGCCCTTCTTTTCCCACATAAGGATATTATTGGGATATTTTTTGACGCTGTCTTCAAACAATTGCGGAAGTGTTCTTTGTATGGCCATCACTACTTTCCTTGCGTATTTGTTTCGAGCAGACTTACTTTTTTAGATTATTCGATTATTAGTAAGATTAGGTAATGACTTTGTGAATGTCAAGCTTTGGCAGGAATGATATTATTTAAAATATCCAGGCGCTGAAGCTTTTGTAGGGACGTGATTTATCGCGTCCTCCGGCAAAGAGATTTGATGAATCAAATCCCCACAAGGATTAGTTTTATCCACCGACTTGTCCGCAGTAATATTTACCTGCTATCTTTTTGGCTGGTGTCTATGGCGATTAGATGTTTTTCTTATTGATCAGATTAGCTATTACCTGAACAAGAATGTTTTTCTCTCCCGGGCGGCTTTCAGCTATGAGCAGGCACATTGCAACAAGAGCATTATCGGCTATACGCTTTGTGCCGTCGCGCTGGTATAGGAACCGGTTCTTTTCAAGGAACCAAAGAAACAATGCCGCCGCTATCCGCTTATTGCCATCTGCAAAAGAGTGATTCTTCACAAGGAAATATAGCATGTTCGCTGCTTTTTCTTCCAAACTCGGATAAAGATCCTTTCCTTCAAATGTCTGAAACACATTATCAAGCGAACCTCGCAGACTTTCGTCTTTCTCGCGCCCGAATAATTCGGAAGCGCCAAATTGTTTGCGAAGATGATTGATTGTTCTTGCCGCTTCATCATACGTGACAGCATGCACTTTACGTTCGGTTGTATCTGCAATAACCACTTTTTGGTGGTCATAATCATCCAATAAATTCAATGCAAATGTGTAATCTTCAACAACGCGCAAGAGCGCTTTTGCTTCGTCACCGGTCAAATCCCTGCGCTCGGCAATTTCCGTGATGAGATGCACGGCCTGATGAAGCTCTTTGAGTCGCCTCTCGTTTACACTAAATCCTTTTACGAGGTGTTCACGCAGTACATGGGTTGCCCACATTCTGAACTGTGTGCCGCGCTTAGAATTAACACGGTACCCGACCGATATCACCATATCGAGATTATAGAATGCCGTTTGATACGTTTTTCCGTCTTTGGCAGTATGTGCAAAAATTGCACATACTGAATCCTCTTTTAATTCTCCTTCTCTAAAAATATTATGAAGATGCTTCGTAATCACGCTTCGTTCAGTCCTAAAGAGTTCTGCCATTTGCTTTTGCGTAAGCCAGATTGTCTCCTTCTGCAATCGCACTTCAAGAGCAGCCTGTCCATCCTCTGTTTTATATATTATTATTTCGCCTTTGTTCTCTGATTTCATCTTATTATTTCATCCCGATAGGTAAGTGAGTGTAATCCATCTTTTCGAACTGTTCGGAATTTCCGAACGGTTGAATCTCGTTTTACTCAAATGAGATAAATTATTTCAGACAGGTCTATTTTATCAGATTATTGAGCTATTAGCAAGATGAGGTAATGACTTTGTGAATGGCAGGCTTGGGAAGGATGGGAGAAGTTTTTGAGTATCTGATCGTTTTCTTGTCATTGCACATAGAATATCACATCAAAAAAAATCAACTGCCTTAATTATTAAAACGCCAGGCAAGACCAAACGCCACAAATGAATCCGGTGCAACAGTATTCAGACCGATGCCTGCAGAAAAATCGATCTGCATATTGTCGTTGACCAAATAGGCACAGCCCATGTCAGCGCGATAGTCGGAAACTAATTCCTCTGTAGAAAATCCATAAAACTCTGCGAAGACACTCAAACCTTCCGCCACTTCCAGAGAAGGCGAAATGCTGTAGACCGCAGTTGCGTTCGGCTGATCGCCGTCCCATTGAAGTCCCAGATTATATCCAAGTGTAAGTTTTTCACTCAGCGTGTTTTGCATTAAGAGGAAAAACGAAGGCGCCAAAAATGAAGGCCTAAACTCTCTTCTTCCAATATACGGCAGTGTGAAAGCAATATTCATAGCTGTTTGCGGAAAAATTCCTTTTTCAGGAGATATCATGATTTTTGTACCAATCGAAACAGGATTTAACCCTTGCAGTGCAGACGACTGTGATCCGCTGTCCGTCCTTGTGCCGGCATATTCGATAACCATCCGCAGTTCGCAGTTTTTCATCAGACCAACCCGCACCAATGATGTATTGTAAAGGTAATTGATCGTTTGGAGGCCTCCTGCGTTTGTGGTTTCCCGCTGGAATCCGGTTTCAAGTTGAACAGTCCCTGATGCAATAACATCAGGCGGATTCGTCTGTCCCGGCCTATCAGGTACAATTGGTCCAAGTTTTTGCGGTTCAGTCTGAAGGTTTTGCGCGTACGCTCCAACAATTGTGAAAAGGATTATCGCAAGGAAACACAAGGTTTTCATTCATTACTCTAGAATTATTCGTTATCTTCTACAAATGGCACGGTGCCGAATTACGTGCCAATGATAAGTTAGTATTATTTCATTATCAAGCATTGGCAGCTTGATGGGGAGCCGATACAGCCGCCAATTTTTATTGGCGATTTTTAATTAATGTATTATATTTAAACCATGAAAAAACACATTCCACATCCGCGAATTGAAGAAAGATCCAAAATAGGACCCCACCTCACAGATCAAGAGCACATTGGATTTAATGGTCGTTTTGCAATGCTGATAACCAATATGGTAAGCACAATGTGGTGTGCTTATCTTTTCGCTATCATAGCTTTGATAAGTCTCCCTGCGGCTATTGCGGGGGGAACGGCTACCATCGTGTCCTGGGTTGCCCAGACATTTTTGCAATTAGTTCTCCTTTCGGTCATTATGGTGGGACAAAAAGTGGCGGCCGGGGCTTCTGACAAACAAGCACTACAAACATTCAAAGACACCGAAGCAATGTTGAAAATTCAGGACGAAGTTCACAGGCTGATTAAGATCAATAATGAACTGACTGAAGAAATTCACAGTCTTGTAAAAAAACAAAAGAAGAAATAAATCACTTCAAACGGTAGTATTTTTCATTTTCTTGTATCGGTTGGTGAGTTGCCTGTGCTGAGTTTATTTATCGTGAGCCTGTCGAACGGCCGAAGCATCGAACCACCCTCCTCCACCAGCAACCGAAAAATCTCTTCCCGGATTTCTTCTTTCACATCATCTCCGGCGTTGCAGCACTCGGTAACGCGGCTTCCAAAATAGAACCGCAATGATATTCATTAGTAGCGTTTTTTTATTTGATAATCTTTGTATGAAATACTTCTTTCTTAATATCATCTATTATTTTCGTACTTACCCAATAGATATCTCCCGAACGTGAAAAGAACAGATATCGGCCATCAGGGGATAGTGTTGCACTATCAGTAGCAGCATTTTTTAAATTAATCCCGGCTTTGCTCATTTCCATGTTGACAGGCGCAGTCCAACTGCTATCTTCCTTTTTAAAGGTTATGTATAAATCCGAGTGACCAAATCCACCAGGGCGCTCTGATACAAAGATAAGATACGATTCATCGGGAGCGATACAAGGCCCCGATTCCCACGCACTGGAGTTTACAGTTGCACCAAGATTTTCCACTTTTAACGGCTGACCTGTTATTTGGTGTGTTCGCCATATATCTCCTTTATTATCAAATCCACCCGGACGGTTAGAAGCGAAGTACACGATACCATCTTTCGTTTCTGAATAACAGCCATCTTTATAGTCGGAGTTGATTGGTGATGGTAGATGGAATGGCTCGCCCCATCCTTGAGCCGTACGCTGAACCATCCAAATATCATAGGGTTCAGGACCAGTATAATTTGCATAGTGGAAATACAACCTTTTTCCATCCGCCGAGAAAAAGGGACTGCTGGCGAAATGACCAACCGAGAATGATGCTTCCACGGGAGGAGTCCAAATCTTATTTTCGTACTTCGTATAATAAATTTTGGCATATGAGTAGTTGGCAGCCCACTCATTAAAGAAACATTCCTTGCCGTCTGGGGAAAAAACAATACTTTGTTCTACTCGATGAGGAAGAGAAATAATTCCGGGGGCAAATACCACGGCTGAATCACCAGGAGGAGTTTGTCCAAAGTAGTCAATGGCATTTTCTTGTGCAGCCGATATTAAGGATATAATTCCTAACAACGAAAAAACTTTTATTATTTTTGTTTTCAATTCACATTCCTCTATTGCTTTTAATGTAAGGTTTAGCTTTGAACTATCGAGATACGGTCTTCTCGCTCCCGAGCTCTTTTACCCGCTGGCAGATAAAAGAAAGCTGTGAAGAGTAATATTATCTCTGATTAAGAGCTTCTTTTACACCCTTCCACGAAATCGAAAGAAGATAAATGGGACAAAATAAGGTGATGCTAGTTCCATCTCAAATCGAAATCTTAACACGGAACTAAATCGAGTGCGAGATAGTAATAGTTCCTTGAGAATACACATTTCCATTTCGCTAGCGTTTCTTTCTGCCGCTTTCTTTGCGCTCCAAAGAAAGCGGCAAAGAGCATCATACTCCTCAATTTATCTAATTCCTGATTGAAACTTAATGTTGAAGATATATTATTCCCGACATTATTATTCAATTAGTTGCTTCCATTATTCTAAGCCGATCTTCGCATATCAACTATGATATTATCTGCGTTCTTATAGCATCCGGCTTTCGCCGGAATGATTTTATACGCGCATACGCCTGCCCGCCCTGCCTGCGGCAGGCAATCTTAATGGCGGGGAGTTTGGGAACGAGATGATCATCCTCGTTCTTCCATAGTTATCACTATTTTTCCGCGGGCATGTCCATCTCCGAGATACCGAAGCGCTTCGGCGGCCTCGGTTAACGAATGCACGCGACCAACGGTCGCGGCTACAATTACAGAATTTCAATCTCTCCTTGCCATAGCCAATCATCTGATTCTTTCACCAAATCTGCACGAACAGGATTATTTAATACATAATCCCATTTCTGCGCATAACTTTCCTCGCTGCGAAGGAGATGGTCAAAGAATTCGCGTTGCCAGACATGCCCTTCAATCCTGAACTCTTTCTTTATCTTTTTGCTTGTCCATTCTTTCCAAAATTTCATGAAAACAGATAGATCATGTGCTTCATTCCCCGGTGCACAGAAGAAATGAACATGATCAGGCATAATCACGTAACGCCCTATATACCAATCGTGGTGTTCTTTGGCAGACATCCATTCTTCCACAAGGATTGCAGCCGATTTCGGATTTGCTAGAATATTTTTCCGTTCATGTGTGCATGCGGTGATAAAGAAGATAGGATTCTCTATCCATATTCGATCTAATCGTCTAAGATGCAAATGTTCCAAATTCTTCTGTAAGCTGTAGCCGAGGTCGTTGACCTCGGCTAATCGAATGCCCGCGACCACCGGTCACGGCTACTCCGGCATCTTGAGTGTATCAAACTTATTCTTCCATAGTTATTACTACTTTACCCTGGGCATGTCCTTCTCCAAGATATCGAAGCGCTTCAGCAGCTTTATTCAACGGATACCGTCTATCGATAACAGGGACGACTTTGCCCGCTTCCAGAAGTTTTGCGAGAATAACCAAATCTTTCTGGTTTCGTTTTGCCGATACGCTTCGCATTTTCCTGCCCCCGGTTTCCGACATCAATGACCCCAAGAGCATCGCCTGGAACATTTGTGCCTTGGATCCTCCGGCCATCACATAAATACCTTTGGGAGTTAAGGCGCGCTTATAAGCTGAAAGCGGATGATATCCGTTTGCAGCAAGAATGAGGTCATATTTTTGCCTGCTTTGAGTGAAATCTTCTTTGGTGTAATCGATCACATGGTCTGCCCTAAGCGAGCGCGCCTGGTCCACATTCCTCGTGCTGCACACGGCGGTCACTTCAGTGCCGAATGATTTGGCAATCTGCACAGCAAATGTTCCCACTCCGCCCGAAGCCCCATTGATCAAAACTTTTTGTCCTGATTGAATCTTCCCTTCGTCGCGCAGGCCCTGCAGGGCGGTGAGCGCCGCCATAGGTACGGCTGCTGCTTCCTCGAAGGATAAATTGGACGGTTTCAACGCCAATGCGTCTTCAAGAGCACATACATACTCGGCAAAACCGCCCCGCACCATCCCGAAGACCTCGTCATCCGGCTGAAACTGCTTGACGTTTTTGCCAACCGCTTCCACCCTGCCCGCTATATCGGCGCCGAGTCTGGTGTATTTGGGTTTGAGCAGTCCCCCGCCCATCAGGCGCATCAAGAATATATCGGCGGTCAGGAGATGCCAGTCATATGCATTGACGGACGCCGCATGAATCTTTATCAGGACTTCATTGTCCTTGGGCGAAGGTTTTTCGACGTCCTTGAGTTGAAGAACATCCGGCGATCCATAGTTTGTGTATACAACCGCTTTCATAAGTCTTCTTTCAAGAATACTCTGTACTGTTTTTTTATCGTTGAGCTGGAAGGTGTTTTACTCCCAGCCGATATTTGCCAATTACTTTTCCTTCAAAACTGAGATCAGAATTATTTTTTTGCTATCCGAGTAAAATGGATGCGCCACACACACAACCCAACAAAGCAACCATAATAGATACCCAAAAGTTTATTTGATTCCCGGCATCTTTAACTTCTAGACCTGGAAGTCGGTATTCAGGTCCTAAGAATCCTACTTTTTCATATAAGTATTTTATGAGTATAAACCGATAATTATACTGACGATAGAATGCAAATAAGATTCCGAGACTTGCGATAGTAAGTACTATAATAACAGAGAACGTACCCCATCGGTGAACTGAATCCCGAAGAAAGCCTTCTTTCATTGCAAAACCTGTAATGCCTAGAAGCATTGTCGCGGTTAAAATAGCAACACGGTTCCGCGTTTGCTTAATTATATCGATTAAGTCCCAATTCCGTCTGAGAAAAATGAATTGCTTTTCCACAACAGAGTAGTACTTATCTAATTTATTAGAACTTTGTTTTCCCATGTTGATCTCCATGTAAGCAATGCTTTTTTACATTTTGCACGAATCAGAAATATATTTTTAATTTTTCCCCACCAATTTTCACGCAAACCACTTCCCCTCCTCCACCAACAGCCGATAAATCTCTTCCTATCGAATAATCAAGATGATACAACGCATATCACTGCTTTGAATTTCTGTTGTGAACTTTACATCATCGAATATTTTCCTTTGAGGATCATACAAAACAAACAGAACCTTACTTTCTTTTGGATATTTAAATAAATCAGCTCCAATTTGATTGGTCAAAACTGGCAATGTTAGATTTCCTCTTAAATATTTTGTTTCAATTAAGAGTTGACGATCTTTCCATGAATGATCTGGGATCGTTCTACATAATGCAAAAGCGATTGTTGGATATTCACGGTCGAAGTAATTTTTCTCACTTAAAAGAAAAGCTTGTATTGCATCATTTAATTTGTTTTCATTTTTTGGTTTCGAAGTTCTATATAATACAGGAATGGCTCGATCTAGCTTACATGATATATCGTTAATAAGTCGTTCAATTGGTTCTTTTAAGTGATCTCTTCGACTAAGAATGTCCAGAAAACTCCCCCTTACAAGGGGTTTTAGCAAAGCATCATGTTTCTTCCTCATTAATTCTGCAGCATGCCACACTTGCTCACCATGGCGCTTACATAATTCCGCTAAATTTATTGTTTTTTTATTTTCATCTTCACCCTCTATGTAATCAACAATTTCTGATAACTCTGGAAGATATTTATTGTAAAATGCATTCCCATTAAGTGTGGCAAAGTCTTTTGCTTGTTGAACATATCCAAACAGTCCCGTTTTAGATTCACTATCAGGAATGCCTTCTGTAATAAAGTCAGTGTTATATAATGCTTTATTATCTGTATCATTTAATTCTGATCCATATACAGCAAATCGTCTGTCAAGACATTGATAGCATATACCACAATGAGTTCCTTGGTTAAAGGGTTGAAATGTCTTACTACAAGACACCGAGCTTGGTAGCAAACGTTCTTTACCATACTGTTTTAATTCATTCAAAACGTCTGTCTTAGTTCTCCAGAAAAAGGGGGTTCGAATATCAACTGGTTTGTTCTCGATTGTGGAAAGAAATTCCTTTAATAGGAAAATAGTTTTGGGATGTGTAGTCCTGCTTGCTCGTGCATTCTTTAGGTCTTCTCGTCGTGGAAAATTCATTGAAGTGACACCATTCTCGAAAATATAAAAATGATCTTGCCTATAGGCAGAGGCAAGAGCAAATGCTATCGATGAAAATAAAAAAGATCTTGTTCTTTGAGTCTCCTCTTTTGCATGTTGCTCTTTCAGACCAGATCGAAATTTATAATATCTAATCCGGTTTGGATATTCTTTTTCTAAAGCATCATGCAATTTATCCTGTGTCCTGATTGTTTCAGGTTGACCAGATCTATGACTTACAAGGCATACTTTAGGAACACCGGATTCTAATAATTGAATAGCGCCCACTAACGAATCCAGACCTCCTGAAAATAATGCTATTTCGGTCTGGACACTCGAGTCGACACAAAACTCTTCACTATCAAATAAATCTACTTGAGGTGTCGTATGACCACGTTGGAAATTGAATGAATACGAATTGTCCCCTGTCATGTATCGCAATGCTTCTGAAAGCTTTATCTTAACATCATGATTATTCCAAAATGAATAGTCTCTAACTTTGATATAAAACTCAAAGTTTCGCGCCCAGCTGTGATATTCCAATGCATCTTTTTGACCACGCAGTGAATGGCGATCTGCAGCAAAGACATAACATGCAATCTCAATGAGATCCAAAACACGATCTGAAAGATGATATAAGGACTGTACGAGTTTTGGTAGTCCAATTATCACATTGGGTCTATTAGAACCAGTCTTGAGATAGGATAAATTAACAACTCTCTCCACCCTACGACGAGGAGGCGATGCTTGATTGCATAAAACAACAACCGGAGAAGAGTTCATTGCCGCTCTTTCTCCCTGCGTAGTTCTTCTCGTAGTTTTTCAAAAGATAATCCTAAGAACCCATGAACTTGTTTTCGAGTTGGCAAGCTCTCTTTTGTATTTTTATTATACCATCCTGCAGCAAAGGATTCTGTGATTTTTGCCGTCTCAAACGCATATTTAGAAACCGATTGAATATGTTCACGAAGCTCATTTCTTAAATTTTGTCCATCTTCCCATGAAGCCAAATACGAACCTGCTTCACGTTCGATAAAATAATTCAAATATCGCTCGGTGAAATTAGAAAAGAACAATCTGGAAAGCTCACAAAAACCAGAACCATTACTTGCTTTTCGCCACACATCTTCATTTGTTTCTGCTTTTCCAAATATAACTTCTTGACCAGTTCGCAGTTTTTCTGACCAATCTCCAATTGCATCTATTGCTGCAGCTTTAGCAATTTCGCTATATTCTCTGGACTCAACACTTCTTTCAACCCATTTCCCAAGTTCCTTTGAAACCTGTAAATCAGAAGCCTGCGTATTTAATCTAATTTTATTATCTGTAAGTTCGTTTATTGGCTTTTGTGTTTTTGCTGAATATGCCAATAATATCAAAAACGAAAATGCTGCGTTTACGCCTTTGTCATCAGCAATATCTGCGAATCGATTTCGAACATTATCGAGTACAGTCTTTCCAATTGTCTCTATTTCTACATTCTTTCGAGAATATCTAGCCAAATCATCGATAACTGTTCGCCATTTTATCGATCGCGGCAAAAAACCTATACGTTCATGTCCCATACTTTTACTTTCCTAAACACACAAAAAGCCTCCATCGGCTATATACTATTAACCGTTGGAGGCTTCTCGAGATTTTTTGTAACGCGCTCTGCCCGGTAGAATAAATCCTGGTAGGACTCCCTGTTCCGTAAATACATATGGATTGTATCGTCGGCCACCCCGTCCAATTTTTGATATTCCAAAATGGAATCTCAAAGAATCAAACTCGGCCGCGCTGAGTTGAAACATGAAATCTTCAGGAAACCGGACCAGATTCCTTTTCACTGCCTTATTCAGATTGAAGGTAGCAACTCCATAAAGGTGCGCTAAATCGGAATCAAGCATCACCTTCTGATCTCTGATAAGGTAAATCTTTTGTTCAATGACCTCCCGTGGAACGAATACTTGGATATCCTTCATTTCAACACTCGGCCTCTCGCCGCTCCTTGCTCTGCAAAAAACATAGGGATTGAATCCCCCAAGATGTTTTTTGGAGGTATCGCAAACTGCAATAGCAAGCTATATGTTTCTTGATTATTGGAGATTTCTCGAGATTTCCTGTAACGCGCTTTGCCCGGTAGAATAAGTCCTTTAAGGGCTTTTTGTTCTTTGTGTGAATTTCTATCGTGGGTAAAGTTGAATCCCGAACTCCCAACGGGTGCAACTTACTGCGTACATCAAAACCACAGACATTGTAATAACGCTTTACTTGAGATGCAATAAAAGATTATGAGAAATTAAGATATTGAGACTTTGAGGCAGATGAGCAGGTAAGACTATGAGGAAATAGAGCCTTTGTTTCAGTCGCGAAATCCTGTTCGACTGCTGACGCAGTCAAGCGGGCGGAGGTTCATAACTGCCAAGTCATAATTATGAAGATGGAATTCTTTAATAGTACGAAAAAGCCCGTGCGATCTACTCACACGGGCCTCTTCGCACATCTTAATATTTTATATCTTACATCTTTCTTTTGTCTTCATTTCAATTCACGTAAATCCACAGACTGGATTTTTTTTCGTAGTCGCGGACATAGAGCACGCCACCCTGCTCAAGCACGGATTCTATCTTATCACTGCTGTCGTCGAAGTCGCTCGATCCGATCATCGCCAGCAACATGGCCACCGCTTGAATCGATTTCACCCGCAACTTGGAAACTTCCGGTTCGCCCCCGTCCTTAGAGCTTTCCATAATGATGCGGTTGTGCATCTCTGAATGTTCGTTCATGTTCTCATTGAATTTTCCGCCGTACACTTTCGTCTCGATATTTTCGTTGTCATCCTTTATTCGCGTCACGGATCCGCTCTTGTATGCCTGCAGAAGCGATTTGTACTTGATTTTCACGCCGTTGATGTCGAAGTCGCCATCCATATCGGCAAGGAGCTTCACCAGGGATAACGAAACGCCGATCTTTTGAGTTTGCGTACCGTCTTTTGTTTTGTCGATCCATACACATTTTGTCTGCGCGGCAGCTTGATGAACCATAGCAGCCATAAACAGAATGCTGCAAATCACGAGTATTTTTTGTTTCATTGAGATAGCTCCTTTTAATTCCTGGTGTTTTGTCGATTCTCGATCAATTGAACACATCAGAGCTTACGAGGCGGGCGGGAGAAAGTTACAGAGCAGATGAGTCGATGAGAAGTTGAGATTATGAGAAAATGAGCAAAAGAGATGAAAATGTGTATTTAGATTTTCCCAATGAAAGAGGCATTTCTTATTCGGCGAACTACTCCGCAGTATTGTCAAACCACTCCGCAGCATCGTCAAACTACTTCCCGCCGATGTCAGATTGCTCCCCGTCGATGTCAGACTACTCCCCATCGATGTCAAACTGCTTCCCGCCGATGTCAGACCACTCCCCACCAATGTCAGATTGCTCCCCATCGTTGTCAGACTGCTTCCCGTCGGTGTCAGACTGCTTCCCGGCAGTGCCAGATTGCTTCCCGTCAGTGTCAATCCACAACCTGGAATCCCACATCTTATTAAACAAAACCTCCGAACCATTTCTGATCCGGAGGTTTTATAAAAACGTTTTTGCTTTCGATGTATTGTGTTTACACCTTCTCGCAAACAACTTTTATTTACTTGAGAAGCATCATACGCTGCACAAGCGAGCTTCCGTTAAACTGCAATCGTGCAAAATACACACCCGATGCCAGTCTGTTGCCCGAAAACTCCTTTGCAATGAGTTGACCTGATTTTGCAATTCCGTCAAAAAGCGTTGCAACTTCCTGTCCGATCAAATTATAGACTTTCAATGTTGCACGTCCTTCTTTGGGAACAGAAAATTGTATCTGTGTTGTTGGATTGAACGGATTCGGGTAATTGTTAGACAATGTTAATTCCCGAGGAATCGATGCGGCAACATTTTCCACTGAGACAACGACGGGCATATTGTCACTTGCGTTTGCATTCGTCGGCATCCAATCAAAAGTAATGTTGGTAGAACTTGATGAATTTTTTGCAAAGATCGTCGCAAGTGAATATGTCACGGCTTCCGTGTATGTCAACTGACGCGCTTGATTAGCTGTAGGCCAATCGGATATGGTGCCGCGTGATGTTGCAGCACCTGCACCAATGCAATTGTATTCCGCAAACAACGTTGGATTAGTAGACATTGTTGTCCAGCCTGCCGTAGCGAGTGTTGAAGGTTCATTGCAATGAATAAACACCGCACGTGGAGAACCCTGCCATGGCCGTCCGAGGTAAAACGATGTTACGGCAGTGTGAGAGTATCCACAAGAATCGGTAACTGCAACAGTATTGTTATCGGCTGTAAGATTGCAATTACGGAACACAAGTCCATATTTTGCAGTTGATTCCGTACTGGATGCCGTAATGGAAGTCCCCGCATTCGACATCGTCAACGTTGTGCAACTATCAAACACACAAACACCACGGCCAAAAATATAATCAACCGTTCCTGTAATGAGACATTTCTTAAAATATGCGCGACCGTACGTTGTTGCTGAACCGCCACCGGCATAATACGTATCCTGATAACCACGGAAAGCGCAATTGATAAATTCGTGACGGTCTCCTCCGTTCGTCATAACTGCCACTGCCTGCGTACCAGACGTTGAACCCCAACGGTTGGGCCAATATGTGTTTTGAAAAGTTATATTCTTAGCTACAAAATCGAATCCTAAAATAAGGAACGTATACGTGCCACTTGTTCCTGGATTGCCCGAACTAATGTAATCACTATAAATCCAATTGGTAATAACCGTGCTATCGCGGTCTTCACCAATAAGATTGACATTATAACTGGTAGCCAATAGTGTATCTCGTTCAAAATAAATTCCCTTCTTCACAAAGATCGTCCATTTGCCGGTGTAATTAGCCGGCACTTTTCTGAGGGCGTCACCAACTTTTGTATAATTGCCGCTGCCATCTTTTGCAACAACAACTGTTGAGTCTTTTGCAGCTGTCGCCGTTGTGAACGTCGAGTCTCCGCCAAAACCGGTTCCGGCGCTGTTCGTTGCATACGCACGAACATGATACAATGTTGTCGCACTCAAGCCCGACATACTGCGTGTGAATGCTCCGATATCAGTTCCGTCGTTCGTAAAGCTATTCGTCAGCGTCGGATTTGCTGACGTACTCCAGCAAAGGCCTTTTGCCGTAATGGCCGCTCCACCCCAATCGATTATCTTACCACCACATAATGCTGTGTTCACGCCAATGCTTGTTACGGTATTTGTTGTTACGGTCGGTACAACTATCGCCGCATATGTCGTAACCGTTATTTCATTTCCATAACTAGTGCCGGCACTGTTGGTTGCGTACGATCGAATATAATAGGGCGTTCCTGCTGTCAGTCCAGTAACCGAACTAGTAAAACCACCGGTTCCCGTTCCATCTGTTGTAAAATTATTGGTGCCAAGTGTCGTCGGGCTGGAAGTACTCCAGCATACGCCTTTGGCTGTTACGGTTCCGCCGTTATCAGCCCACACTTTACCGCCTGTTGTCAGGGAGGTTGTTGAAATATAGGAAGTAGTCGTTGTTGTTACGACAGGCAATCCAGCTGCGATAACTGGATTTATCGTTCCCGAAATGGTGACATTGGAAATTTCCCAATATTTTCCGCTTGCGGCACCAACGGCGTACATGGGATAAACTCTAACATACAATTTACTTCCATCTAGTACGGTAATAGGTACCATTGCGAATGAATAAACTGGCGACCGATAAACGGTACTGGTTCCAATGCTATACTCAGGAGAAGAATTCACCTTTGTGGCATGCATGAGAAAGTTAGTCGTATCAGTGCCAACATAGTACCAGATATTCACAGAAGTTTTAAAATTGCCGATATTGTCGCCCAAGCACATGGCAATTGTGTCCACACTAAAAGTTGTGCCGGGTAAAGGAGTGACGATATACTGAACAAATCGATCAGGTTGTTGCTGGACAACGGGATTACCTGCTACAGAATCAGCAGGCCAATAACCCACAGTCCCTGATGTCGGATACATCCTCTGGCTATTAGTGATGTTAGTAGTGCCGCTGCCCGGATACGATTGCGTCGTGCCGGTATAACTATTGATAATAAGTCCTTTGTATGTTTGATCTAAGGCACTGATGCTGCCAGTGGTAATAGGTTTTGCATTTGTGGAATCGATCCTCAGATTCCAATTTGCGCTCTTAGGACCAGCAAAGACCGTAGTGCCGAGAACACATACAGCAACGGCAAAAAAGAAAATGGTACGGAATCTCATAGTCATGATTCCTTCCTCCAAATTAGTGAATGGATGTTTGTGATTTAATGACGATGAAAATAAATGTTTAACAAGATATACTGGAATTAAATTCATCTATTCTTTGCAGGGAAAAAAGCGGAATGAGCCGAACTGCAGGATAATGCGTCGAAATGCGTGATAGATGGGTTAAGGCGGGACGCTAAAGAGAATTCTTCATAACAGTTTGAAAATAGTTTTGGTATGTTCTGTTGGTAGGGATAAGAGTACAATACAAAGGCTCATCACAATATATCGAGATGAGCCCTTGTGCAATTACGGCAATCTGTTACTTAATTTATTTTTGTGCTCAGTATGAACGTCCATCGTTTAGCAAATTTTATTTCTCTGCCAAAGACGACAGTTTATCGTTTCTGCAGATTTATGATCGGATCAATATGCCGTCGAAAATGTTTTATCAAATATTGATAATGGACATCTTCATGATCCTGAAGACTTTTCATTATTCTGTCTTTGAAAACATATTTGCCGTTTTCATCTTTTTTTGAAAGAACCGACCCAAACGTTACATGCAGGATTTGCCGCACGTTGTCATCCGAAAGAAGTCCTAGCAATTCCTTTTCCGAATAGTCTTTTGTCGGGCGCATTCTTTTCACGTCTGCCGTTACATGGTACGATTTGCGATCGTTATCGTAATTGGCGCGCGCGCAATCGAGAATTTCCCTAAACAATACAGGATCCGCTGCATCGATAGCGCGAAGTGCTTCGAGCCAACTGGTGCCTGCGGTTTTTACATGGACGTGTCCCAATCCTATTGAACCTATGACTTTATAAATATCGAACTTGTCGCTTCCGGAATGAATGCTAATCTTATACGGTCCAAGTTTTTCAGCGATCTGTACGTGCTTAATATATTCTTCCCTAAAAACTTTCAAGTCGCCCTTGTATTCAATACCTTTCTCAAAGTCTCCGATGAATCGCGGAGCCAGACTCATAAGTTTTATTCCAAGACGTTTTAATTCATTCGCTATAATAAAATGTTCCAATGGCGAAGTTGGTGTATCTGTCTCATCAACAGAGAGCTCGATTTCAACCGGTTGATGTGACCAGTTTGTTTTCAGGTAGTTAGTCAATTTCACGGTCTGTGCAATTCCGGCACCGTACTTCACTAATGAACGAAGAACATCCTCTTCCGACGGCTGGATCACAAACCCTTCAGCAATTTTAAATTGTTGATTCTTGTAACGCGCGATTGCCGATTCCAAAGTATCCTTAAGGACATCCCACGGGAGCGCTGCTGCGCGTGTGCGCACCTCCATCATCGGCAGGCGTGCGGCTTCATTCACAACATACAAACCGATGTCGAACGTAAACATTGTAAATCCGGCTTTCGCATAGCGATCGATATCTTCCGGTGTTTTCAGATGATCGGCATCAGCACCAAAACCATCTTTGTATCCTTCCTGATACACAGCCCAAATAGCGGCATCCATAACATCTTCGGCTTCCCGTCCAGTCCGTTCTAATTCCCGCACTGATTGCTGGGCAAGCACTGGCTTCAATCCGCTCCCTGCCACTGCACGGATGTGTCCGGCATTTGCATATCCCAGCCTATCTCCACACCCGATCGAATTCTGCTGACCAAGAAGGCTGGGTTTCGTAAATGAAAATTGTTTCTGAATCGCCAATGCATTTTTATGATTTAAAGGGCATCGTTTTACGCCTTCTTTGAGTATCCCTTCGAACAGCTTTGCCTCATTGCCTTCTGTTATCCAAAGGGCCTTTCCATCTTGATCTTTTCCGACAAATAGAAAACTGTCTCCGCTTTTCTGGATGGACTTCGGATAGACATCTATCTTCAAGTTTTTCACTACTGTTAGAGAAAACAGTCCGTTTTCTGGATTCGGTTTATTTGCATGCTGGTTAAGTACATCCTGAATTGCAGATGACATGAGATTAGCTTCCTTTATTTAGACATATAAATTACGAACTGAGACTAAATCATATATTTCAATTTTATCTCTTAATCCTAGCAGAGCCACCATTCATAACATACTTAATTTCTTCCATGGTTACCATGCTTGTATCGCCGCGCGTGCTCTGAAGAAGCGCTCCATGCGCTGCACCCATTTCAACACATTCCTGCGACGGCATTCCAGTTAACAATCCGAACATTAAACCGCTGCAAAATCCGTCACCGCCACCAACACGATCCTCAATCTCAAGATTAGCATATTTTTTTGACTGATAGAACTTTCCGTCGTAATACATAATAGCAGACCAGTTATTGAGCAGCCCGCTCGTCACTTCGCGTAATGTCGTACCCACCATTTGAACACGTGGATATTTTGCAATAACAGTCTTTACCATTTCTTTGTACGCTTCGGCTGGTAAGGTTTTAAGATTAGCATCGATCCCCTTTACCTCGCACCCAAGAGATATTTGAAAATCTTCTTCATTACCGATGATGACATCAATAAAAGGGATAAGATTCTTCGTCACCTCGGCAGATTTCTTGGCAGACCAGAGCTTGCTTCTATAATTGAGATCGTAGCTCACAACCGTTCCTGCGTCATGCGCTACCTTCATCGCTTCCTGTACAACTTCTGCACAACCGTCGCTTAATGCTGCAAAGATTCCACCTGTATGGAACCATCGTACTTGCTTCTTTGCGAAAATTCGTTTCCAATCTATATCACCCGGTTTCATGTGAGCAACCGCTGTATTGCCGCGGTCATAAATTGAAGTACTGGCACGCACACCGATTCCAACTTCTGTGAAGTTAATTCCTATTCTATCTGCTCTACCGACTCCATCATACGGTACCCACAGAACTTCACTCGTGTCCATACCACTGGCATTGGCATGGTTGCGAATGAATTGACCGATCGGATTATCTACAAGACGAGATATCCATCCTGCCCGCATACCGTATCGTGCAAGCGCATAGGCAACATTATATTCGCCGCCTCCAGCATATGCTTCAAACACCGATGTCAATTCGATGCGTTGATGACCTGGAGGACTAAGTCTGAGCATGCATTCACCAAGTGAAAGGACATCATATTTACATTCCGAAACCGATTGAATCTTCAACGCCATTTTTAATTTCCTTTTAGATGATATAACAACATCGTCATCTTTCTGTAATATTTCTTAATATTCTATCTATGACTTCTACCAACTTTGCATTAGTAGTTTTGCTTATTTAAACAGATAAAAAAAGAAGGGGGTTGATCCACTCCTATTAATTATTAGTAATCAGTGATCGGTTTATATTTGGGAACCAACGACTTCATGACAACCCAACCGATAAGATATGCTACAGCACAAATTGAGAAAATAATGAAGTAACCCGATTTAATTCCTTCAAAACCCATGAATTTCATATGTGTCATATCGCTATAATCGAACAACACTCCAGAACCCTTATTGATCAGGTAAGAACCAACTCCCCCCGCCATTCCGCCGATACCTGTAACTGTAGCAATAGCTGACCTTGGAAACATGTCACCAACGGTAGAAAAGATATTCGCAGACCAGGCCTGATGGGCTGCACCTGCAATACCGATAATGATGATTGGGAACCAGTAAGAGTAAGTGCCCAGTGGTTGAGCTAAAAGTGCTAAAAGCGGAAAGAATGCAAATATCAACATCCCACGCATTCGTCCTGCATACGGATTCATACCCTTCTTGGTGACAAAATAGGAAGGTAACCAACCACCAATAATCGACAACAACGTGATCGCATAAAGGACAAACAACAACAATTTAGCGGTTGAGTTGTCTGAAGGAAGACCATATACAGAGCTGAGGTATGCCGGTGTCCAGAAAAGGTAAAACCACCACACTCCGTCTGTCATAAACTTACCGAAAGCAAAAGCCCAGGTTTGCTTGTATTGGAAACATTCTTTGAACGAAAGCTTCCGCATTGGCAGCCCTTGCGCATCTGTCGGGTTATTATCATTGTCTTGTTGAATGTAGGCCAATTCAGCTTTGTTCACATACGAATTGACATGCGGCTTTTTATATATGAATACCCAAAATCCCATCCATATGAAACCGAGTGCACCAATAATAATGAAGGCCATTTCCCATCCAAATTTGCTCGCAATGACGGGAATAGTAAGAGGAGCAATAAGCGCGCCTACAGTTGCGCCAGAGTTGAAGATACTAGTAGCGTACGCACGGTCTTTTTTGGGGAAATACTCGGCCGTAGCTTTAATGGAAGCAGGAAAGGTTCCTGATTCACCAAATGCAAGAATAAGACGTGCAAATACAAACAGTGTAACACTCACGTTTGTGATCATGCTGATTTTGTTGACAGTAGCTATAGCTTCTCTTGCCCCTTCAAAACCAATAAGCCATTTTCCTGTAAGAATACCTGAAGTGGCAATTCCACAGAAAGCGTGAAGACATGCACCTACAGACCAAACACCTATGGCCCACAGGAAACCTTTTTTTGTATCCAACCAATCGATAAAACGACCAGCGAATAACATGCTAATCGCATAAAAGATAGAGAAAAGAGATGTAATATTACCGTAGTCATTGTTCGTCCAATGAAACTCGGGTGAAATAAAGTCTCTCCAGGTATAAGAAAGGACCTGACGGTCCATATAATTGATAGTGGTTGCAAAAAACAACAACGCGCAAATAACCCACCGATAATTGCCAACCTTTACATTTGTCTCCTTTATATCTGTCATTCTTTAATCCTTAGGGGATGTTCTTTTATTATCGATTTTTTTTATAATTGTAATTTTCAAATGAGAGGCTAAGCACAAAGAGAACTTTTTTTAAATACTAATTCTTCTTTTGAACAATAGTAAGATCATCGCTCCGAGTCCAACATGCACCAGCACAATATATTAAAGATTTTTGGACAATTTATTTTTTCTTATTCTCTCCTGCTATTGAAGTTCATCCATTGAGACATTATCCATATCATCGAACACCTGATTTTCACCGCCCATCGCCCAAATAAAGCTGTAATGACGCGTACCGACTCCAGAATGGATTGACCAACTTGGATTCAGCACCGCCTGCTCGTTATGTATGAAAAGATGCCGTGTTTCCTCCGGCTTTCCCATGAGATGAACTACTAGTGCATCGTCAGCGATATTAAAATACATATACACTTCAGAACGCCTTTGGTGTGTATGCGACGGCATGGTGTTCCAGACACTTCCTTCTTCTAATTCTGTCAATCCCATAACAAGCTGACAGCTTTGCACTTTTCCCGGTAGGATGAGTTTATTGATTGTGCGTTTATTGGCATCACGTTGGCTTCCGAGTTTGGATTGAACTGCGTCAGTAAAACGAACGTGAACTGTCGGATACTCCTTATGTGCTGGATAACTGACGAAATAAAACTTAGCCGGTTGCGAAGTGTTTTTGCTCTTAAACTCAACATTCTTTGCTCCTCGCCCGATATACAATGCGTCTTTCGCTTGAAGTGTATATACTTTCCCGTCAATTTCGATAACTCCTTCATTCCCGATATTGACGATGCCGACTTCGCGCCTTTCTGCAAAATATTCTGCCGCCATTTCTTTCTTTGTGGCTAGAAGCTGTAAAGTTTTTTTTATCGGTACAGCAGAACCCGTGATCGATCGGTCAATATCCGAATATACCATCGGCACTTTATCTGGCACAAACAGACTGTCAATGAAATACGATTTTCGTAATTCATCAGTCGTCATCATTTTGAATCCTTTCGGATCCGTTGAGTATCTCACATCCATAATTTTATTCCTCGTAATTTCATCTACGCATTTCTTCAACAAATATTTAACCTAATCTTTTTCAAAACTACCTTACACTTGAATTAAACGAAGAGCAAAACCTTCTATCTCGAGATTTACATCCACAGCAATGAGTTGTCCATTTAGAATTTGCTTAGTGTCAGGCTTAATGGCAATTCCTTTTTGTGCGAGGTATGCAATAGCGCGTTCTATAAAATTCGTCCTAAGAACAATAAAATCGCCGGATGATGTGAGTTGTAATTCATCTGTGTTTTTTTCACTGAAAAGAGAAGCTTCTGTTTCCCGTACGGAAAATTGAATCATCTTCGCCAATTGAGCCGTGGCTTTGTATGCATCTGAAGTAGAGCCTGTATACATACCAATATGCCGGAGTTCAAATCCTAGCACTGCTGTAATTGCTTGCCGCGTGAGAGATGCGATTTTCTCAAATTGGTCTGTTTTTAACATCTCAGGATGAACCATCCAGCTTCCTCCGCATGCAAGTACTTTAGGAAACTGTAAATAAGACAACAGTGTTGACTGTTCAATGCCACCTGTAGGGATAAATTTCAAACCTTTAAAAGGTGCCGCGACTGCTTTCAGATAAGATAATCCTCCGCTTGCTTCCGCGGGGAAAAATTTCACAACCTCAAGGCCGTATTCAAGCGCTTGCTGTATTTCTGTAGGGGTCACTACTCCGGGGATAACAGGAATGGATTTGTTGAGGCAATATTCAACAATTTTCGCACTAAAACCCGGCGATACAATAAAACGTGCTCCGGCATCGATTACTGTTTGAGCATCATCTACAGTTAGTACTGTTCCTGCACCGACCAGCATGTCTGGAAAACCTTTTACAATTTGTTCCACAACACGAACAGCTGTGTGCGTGCGAAGTGTTACTTCAATTACCGGCAAACCGTTCTCGCACAGCGTTTTTGCAAGCGATACTGCTTTGTTTTCATCTTCAACTATTGCAACAGGAATAACTCCCAATAATTCAATATGTTTTAAAACATCATTCATAAAATTTCGATCATCTCATTAGCGCGCCATCCAACCACCGTCAACAACGAGAATATGCCCGTTTATATAATTTGATGCCTGTGAAGCAAGAAACACTGCCGCACCTTTTACATCATCCGGTTCACCCCACCGACCTGCAGGGATGCGGTCTAAGATAGATTTCGCGCGAACTGAATCTTCCCGAAGCGCTTTTGTATTATTAGTTGCCATATAACCCGGTGCGATTGCATTAATATTGATTCCATGCTGCGCCCATTCATTGGCAAGTGCTTTTGTCACTTGCGCTGCTGCTCCTTTGCTCGCAGAATACGAGGGGACGATAATTCCGCCTTGAAAAGCAAGGAGCGAGGCAATATTGATAATCTTTCCCTGCTTTCGCTTCATCATATCGCGTGCAACAGCTTGGCAAAAGAAGAAAACAGTTTTCGAATTAATCGCCATCACGTCGTCCCAATCTTTTTCGGAGAACTCGATGGCAGGTGTGCGGCGAATGATGCCTGCATTGTTTATGAGAATATCCACTTTCCCGAATGTACGGATGGTCTCGTCCATAATGGATTGAATTGGTTTTATGGTCATGAGATCAGCAACAAGTGAAATCGCTTTTCGGCCCATTGCTTTAATTTCTTGAGCAGTCCCATCGCTCGGAACATAGTCAACTAATACAACATCTGCCCCGGCTTCTGCCAATCCGAGCGCCATCCCTTTTCCTAGCCCCGTACTTCCGCCGGTAACAATAGCGGTTTTTCCTGTTAGATCGAACAACTTCATAGATATACTTTCTGTTTAATAGACATGAATTTCTTATTATAAAAGGAGCATCCAGCCAGCATACTGCTTTGACTGGATGCTCCATCTTCTCTCATAGAAATTGATAGGAGAACAATTTCCTATAATAACTATTTCATGAGAATCATTTTCCTCGTTTCACTGAACGATCCTGATTGCATCTTACAGAAGTAAACACCGCTGCCAAAGCTGACGGCATTCCATGTTGCAGGATATGAGCCAGCTTGTTTGAATTCATTGACCAGTGTTGCTACTTCTTTGCCTAAAAGATCATATATCTTCACCGATACAAATCCGGCTTTAGAAAGTTCATACGTGAAGCTTGTGCTCGGATTGAACGGATTTGGATAGTTCTGGTTAAGAGCGAATTTGCCAGGGATACCCGCTGCGTTTTCCGTGACTGATGTAAGAACTTTTCCAAATGTCCACATAGTACTACCTACAACATTTCCATCAGTAGCAGCATGGCTAAGATCTACGGTGGCATTATAGCCGCAATCCAGCCAATTATAAATTGAATCCACTGTCATCCGCGTTAAATCATACGGGAACTGATTAAACTGATTGTAGGGTTGGTTAAATTGTGGCAATAGAGCAAAGTTGGGCATTGGTGCAGTTGCATACTTAATTTTTCCTTCGCCCGCTCCCTTACAACTATCAATTGCCAACGTTGTTGGTAAATAACCAGCAGCAAGCGGACTAAAGTACCACCTGCACATTTTCGAAGGAAATCGAGTTGCATTATTAAAAGTAAGCTTTGTCAATTTTGTGAACGCCGTTGTTGCATTTCCGCCATTGGCATTAAGCTGTTTAACCATATCAGAGGTTAAGATGCGTTCGGCTGCAGTGGAAGGATAAACTACATGGTGAAGACCGACACCCGTTTCGTAGTCACGAATTGCTTTTCCTGAATCTGAGATATAATAATAGTTATTAGAGATATTCCACGGCGTAACATGTGTGGTGGTATTCTTTCGGCAAATAAACCACGAACATGCAGGCAAACCATTAATATCAAGATCGGGATTATCTGTAAATTCTTGCTGACGATATTGATCAGTATCTGCTCCCAGAGCATAGGGATCAAGAAACAGGTTGTTCTTTATTTCGAATGGTCCGGCTCCAGCCGAGTCGACCCATCCTAATGACACTAAACCATGATAACTGATGCAATTCTGTACGGTATTATGATTAAACGTAACACTATAGAGTGGCTTGGGAGATCCCAAATATCTCACAACACGGTCAATAACATTAAATAACGTGTTATTAGATAAATCCAAAGTGTCAACTCCAACACTTCTCAAATCGAACATTCTACCGGCACCTAAGTTGGATCTCTGTAGACTTCCATCATCGCCTATAATGCAATTTTGAACACGAATTACTTTTCCACCGGTTGTTAGAGGAGTTGTAAGATCTCTACCAGCATACTGTACAACTGAAAGAGCAGAGGTTATTACACAGTGATCTAAATAAATACTCGGTCGTGCGTTCGCCGTGCAATTTATGAAAGTACCCGTTTGATTTTGAAGATACGTCGGATTGAGAAATTCATCATAGGCAGTCCAACAGACATTGCGCATCGCAAAGACTTGATCATCAGCATTTAAAAGGAACCATGCTGTAATTAATGGTGAAGAGATAGAACGAAGTATCGGCATTTGAATAGAAGTCATTGTAGAGGGGATAGTATAATCCTTGTTATTTTCACCCCGAATATAAACGCTTCTATGTGCGACATTCAAACTGCACACCGCACTCCAAGCGTACTTCTGCCCTGCCAGTAAAACGTAAACACGATTACGGTGTTGCCATGCTGACGGGCCATTTGGTCCCTGCGGTCCAGTTCCAGCAGTGTCACTTGCAATAAAAACGTTCAACACCGAGTTCGCAGGAACCATAATAGTGTCCTCTGAGGCTGGCCAATTTATATATCCTTGGCTTAAAGCTACACCGGGCAAAAGAAATAGCATCGCCAGTCCAAGACTGAAGATAATAGATTTCATACTGCACTCCTTAATAGATGTAAGAAATTAGTTGATTAAATGTGATTCTTTATAACGACACTCTTGCTCCAAAATCAATAGTTGTTCCATATGATGATGCAGCAGAGGGGAGATATCCCCAATCAAATACATTGTTATATCGATATCTTGTTTCTGTTCTATTGAACAAATTATCTACATTCAGGATCAACGCGATATGCGATGTTACCTCTTGTTTAAATGAAAGATCCCATTTCATAAATTCACCTACAATTCCATCGGAAGTGCCATCTGCGGAATATACTCTTGTATATTGGCTTTGATAAAACATTGAAATTCGGAATGAAGATCCCCAGTTCTCCACATCATACCCTAGTGAAACGTTGGAAGTGAATTGCGGCTGATCTTCCATCGGTTTTTTGTATAATTGGGCTGTATGAACAGTAATAGCGTTAAAATTTTCCGCTGATAATAATACCGGGCGTCCAAATTTATCCGTGCCATAAATTGCAGGAGTGTACACAGTATCAATTGAAGACGTTTCCATCCAGACCTTCGTCTCTGAACGAGCTATCGAAACATTGTATGTCAGCGTAAAATTCTGAATCCATTTCACTGGCACAAAACGAAAATTAAGTTGGTGCTCAAATTCAAATCCCCAGACATATGAGGGATCGGGTGAATTGTATCCTGTCGTGACATTAAAGTTTGCATAGGAGTGTAATAATTTTTGAAACGATGGTAATGTACTCCACCCCGATAATCCAATATTATTAAGCATATCATCTAAACGATGATATCCTACTTCAGAATTTGGCAGTCTTACATTATTGTTGGTAATAAGTTTCGTTGAATCATTGTACCATTCAAATCGGACTGCATTCAGCGTATGATACATATTTTCTATTCGTTTATAATATGCGTTCACTGATATTAAGCCAAGAGTATTGTTAAATATTTGAGCATTTGCTTCAAAATTCGAAGACGTTACATCTTTTAAACTAGGATTCCCAGCGGTAATAGGTATGCAACCTCGCACCAGCGTCGTTTGCCATTCCAGTTGAGGCAACCGAAGATTAAAGTCTGGTCTTGCCAATGCTTGATATCCAGCAAAACGTATAGTAAGAAAATCTGTCGGCTTGACAGTTAATTGAGCGTTGGGCAGCCATATTGTTGTTTGAAAAGGTAATGTCGTATCAGTAACAAAACTCGGGGCGACCGTAAGAACATTACCTGTACCAGCAGCCCCCGTATTGCTAAATTTCGCCTTATAAGTATTATCTTCTTTTTCAACGCGCGCACCAAGCAAGAGTGTAATAGATTGACCAAAATCTATGTTATCCATAGCATATGCGGATGTAACTTTTTCCGTAACAAAATAGTTGCTCAATGCTCTTAATCCAAGCTCTCCATAATCGATAGGAGTTTGGAGTGTAGCATTTTGGATAAGAGATTCAAAAAGCTTGTAGGAGTCAAGATTAATAATTGGGGTCATTCTATATTGACCCAAAAGATCACGTGTTGGGGGATTGCCCATGTCAACAAAGCGAGATAACTCGGTATGAGACATTGCTCCCGCAAACGGTGTCCCGCTCAAATCTATAGGGTTTCCGCTCACATCAAGGAATGGTCTATTAAATTGATATGTGTTCCAAGTATAGCCATAATTATCCATCCACCTTGACTTTGATTTGTACTTTGCCCCCACCTTTATTCCATTTGTTACCATATTCCCAAGTGATATGCTCTTCGACAAATTCAATTGCAATGTCATTTCTTTATCAAAGTTTTCTGTTTTAAGTATATCCATGCTATCAAGATAAGCATGTGCAAAATTATTGACCGCTACGGCATTAAATTGTTCCGGGTGATCTTTTATATTCAACTGAGTGCCGCCTGCGGGTTCTGTGAACATAGTGCGAAAATCTTCTGGGTTTGTAATTTTTGATTCTGCATACGATGCATTCCAGTCAACCGTCAAGCCCAAAAGATAATTCTTCCCTTGTAAAGACGCATTCCGCGTAATGGTGTTTTGTTCAATATTTTCAAAATTATAAACCCATGTTGGATATACTCTCTCATAGATCATATAATTTCTGTTTGTTTGAGCATACACACCAGTGAGTTTTACTGATCCGCTATCCGGTGTATTGTAATCAATAATGGCTTGTCCTCCATTTCTTTTACGTGTTTCATCTGTGAACCGAACCGTAAAAGCATTTATTTGATAATCGTTATCATATTCATTTATGTTATATAGAGGGTGATCTATAGGACCGTAGCTTGGAAGTGTAGTATTATCCATCGTCGTATAACCATATGAAATATTCTCTTGGCTGCGTATTTTCCGTTCTGTATTTCCCTGCAGTTGAATTCCTATGAGATCGTTAAAAAATCTTTCCCCATAGCGTAATGAAAAATCATATTGTTTAGGAGACTTCATCAATTCATTGTAACCTCCCTTGAGATCAGCACGAAGAAGCCGTTCAGATGGTGCTTTTCTCGTCACCATATTAATACCTCCGGCAATAGCATCCGCATCCTGGTCGGGAGTTAACGTTTTATATAATTCAATGCCCGCCAACGCTCCTTGAGACATAACGCTAAGATCTACGTCGCGGGTATTGGGATCTGTTGGAGGAATTTTCACTCCATCAATCGTAATATTACTAAATTTTGAACTGAGACCACGCAAGACAACACCTGAGGCTTCGCCTCCATTACGGATAATGGAAACGCCCGGTAATCGCCCAATCGCCTCTGCAGCATTTGCATCCGGCAATTCCTGAATTTTTTCCTCCGATACAACATTGACAATTCTATTCGAAGTAATTTGCTGATTCATCGCTGCAATTTGGCCACGCATTTGAGCTGTAACAACAACCTCTTCACCTTGTATAACAGTTGGTTTTAATTGAATATTGATTTGCAGTTCTTTGCTCTTCGAGAAATCTACTTCTGTCAATATAGCCTCGTAACCAACACAAGATGCTTTTATGACAACAAGTCGTTCAGGTATGTTGGTTATCCTAAATTGCCCTTCGATATCGGTAGCAGCACCTAAAGATGTTCCTTGCACAACAACATTTACACCAATTAAGGGCTCACCGTTCGATCCATCGACAACGATACCTTTAAGTAAAGTTTGTCCGAATAGTACACTTGGAAGGAATAAGAGCACAATAATTGTCCGGTTCACTAAAGTAGAAAGAGTCATAAATATATTACTCCTTTATTGAATCATTAATATAAATAATTGGTACATTTTGCTTTCACATAATAATTGAAACTAAAACTAAATAGATTACTTCCACTAATGAATAATTTTAAAAGAAATAGACTTTGAAATAATAATGCTGATGCCTATAAATATAATATTTTTGAAAAGCAATTTTTCTATTTTTGATTTTTATTTCGACTGTTCTTGTAATAATATTTGGCGATCGTGTTGTTCAGCGATTTCCAGATGATGCATCATGGCATCACTTGCACCTTCAGCATCGTGTTGGAGTATTGCATTTAAGATTTTCTCATGCCATTCAAGAGCTGACTGTTTTGCATCTGCCACCGTAGCATAAACAGAGGACTTGATACGAGGAGCAAGTCTATGTATCGGTTCAAGTATCAATGGGATCAAAGAATTTTCTGATGCCTTCGCTATATCTAAATGAAATAGCATATCAAGCCGAGATAATTCATTATAATCACCTTCACTTGAAACTAAGTCTTGAAAATCTTTCTTCAATTTTTCTGCATCTTCGGCAGTATGAAACCGAGCAGCCAATGCTGCTATTTGTGGTTCAATTATTTGGCGGGCATGAACAACATCAAGAACATAGTTTTCTTCTAGCTGCATCTCCAGGTACAAATGAATAGGATCAGTTACTGATTCAACAGAAATATTTTGAACAAAAATCCCTTTACCTTTTATGATAGTAATAAGACCACGAGCACTGAGCATACGAAGCGCTTCACGAACTGCCGTTCGACTAACCTTGAATTGTTGACATAGCCCTGCTTCTGATGAAAGTTTCATCCCTGGTAAAAGTACCTTTGTTCGAATTGCATTCTCAATTTGAGCTTCAACAACGTTGCTCAAGAGAGTCCGCTTACCAACTGGAGTAAAAATTGATTTATTAGTTGTCATGATGTATGATGTATTACATCATAAATGTATTAAGTGTTTTTAACTCTGTCAAGTGTTTTTTTATTTCTTTTAGGATATAAGAATGGATTGAGAGTTGCATGCAGAGTTGTTCCCGCATAGGGAAGACTTTTGAAAGCAACTGGATTTAATGTCATTTTTCCAGAAAGAAACCTATGATATTTGCGATTTGTTTACGATAAAAAGTATTGCATACAGAATTACAGGTAAAACAAAAAAGGTATCCTAGTATATCGAATACCTTCTAATGGATAGGGAGATAATTGAACCCCTGATACATTGATGCATAATCCTTGTATCACATAGTTTTTATAGCGTAATGCAGAGAATTTTGGAGAGTAGATTGTTTATTGCTAACAGTCTTTTTAAGAGATTAACTCTTCTCTGTCATCATCTTTAATACGATTCCACTCAACTGGAAGTTCCCGTAGTGCGTTTATCGATCTTACTGCAGTGTCGGCGAGTGTAAAGCGAACATGGCGCTACCAAATACCTCTCCACTTCACTCTGATAGTCCGTCCGTAAGACTTCTTCTGATTCACCTTGAAGCTCCTAGTCATACCAGTGCTCCTCAACCCTGCCATCCCTAGAACATGTGCGGCGGTAACAGTAATCAGTCTTGTCTTCTTCGCTCGTCCAGATGTGCTTTACTCTCTCATCCCTTAGTCACACTTTGCGCAGACACGCATTTGGCTGCAGGATTGCTCAGAGATATACTCCCACTTGCTGAAAACGGAAGGTGCGATACGTTTTTCCGTGCTGCCATCCCTTGCGCAGACTCGCCTTTGATCGCACGAATGCTCTTCTACATACTCCTACTCCCCAAACTGGCGGGGCATCGTGCGGTTCTCTTTATGCCCGTTTCTCGTGCAAGTCCGTATTTGATCGCAAGAATTGCCGGCAATATACTCTCAATCACTGAACTTGTGACCTAAAAGTTTACAAAAATAAATTCCCATTCTTTACTTTTATCTCATAGTAGAGCAATTGAGTCAACTTGAGCGCCTGGTTAAGCGGGTACTCAAAGATCAATTTAGCAAACCTTTTTCTCTGAATATCTTTTGAACTGTACCAGAATCCTCGACAGTAAACCCAATTCGAATCAATTTATGTTTAAGTGTGATAAAGAATATTTTATCTCTTTTGTTTCTCGCATTATCCAAAGGAAACCATGTTCGAATATCACCAGTTCCATGAAACCTCCACTTGCCTGTCCATATGGATGGTTTTTTAACCTTAACTTTATCAATGCTGTTGAATGAGATTTCTTTTGGCTTAAGTGAAGGGAAGTAATAATTCTTCAGAAGAATCGAATCATTCGAAATATCAACCAATTTATCTTGATAAATAATGTCACTTTTCATAATCGGTTATTTCCATTTATGCCATAATAGCAACCACCTAACGGACCAGCGCTAAGCTGCGGCACTGCAAATTTTCAAAACACACAAAACGAACCGAGTTCATGTTGCAACTTTCCAATTCCACTCGATCTATACACGCCATGCTTAACGCACCCAGCTGGCAATCGTCAGTTTAGCGTCTGGTTACGTGGCACGCTTTGTTTGGTTTCCACTGGACTTCCTAAGAGATTGGATTTTCGTCTTCAGTGTCGGCGGAATTGGTCTGCAAGCGCAATTCTTCGCGTGGTCGAGATGCCACTCAATGCGTTTCTCGAGTGTCGGTCTCGGAGGCATTGGATGTTTGTTGTGCCACTCTAAATTCATTTGGTTGAGTCCTTATCTTGTGCCACTTAACTATAATTAGACGGACAAATTCAAACAGTTTAAGTTATTTAGATTAGTCTGCGTAATATACATTATATGGAGTAGTCTGTGTAATATATGTTATCATGGATTTGTTCAGTATTTGATACACTACAACTAACCACTTACTGATAAGCACACTTTGGTATATCCTTTTTGATTTCAGTGCCTCACCCGATACACCTTCCCATTTACTCCCTTTTTGCCTATCTTTTCGGTGCCACGATCGCGTTAATATACAATTTCATCATATTGTTGTCAACTTCAAGAAGTGTGGTACTTTTAATATATACAAACCTTTAAGCAAAGATAGTATTACGTCTTATTTAGAATTAGAATAAGATGGTTGTGAACTTATTGTCGGTTTAGACACTGTGATAGATTCTGTTCCCACTCGATAGAATGGTGAAACCTTCTTGAGTCTCGATATCCTGCAATTCTTACTACAATGAGGGTTATTGTGGGCTGGGTAAAACCTATTTAGCCAAGGGATAAACCGCCCTCCTTACTAATGCCCGAAATTCAGGGCAGCAGGCATGAATAATTTTAAACGATCATCGATGACCGCTCGCTCCAATGGAGAAGTGGACAAATGCTTCTTTATTTCTTGAGCATGGAATTGGTATAATTTTAGAAATTGCTTCTCGTTTTGTGTTTTTGTAAAAGTTATTATCAGTTTTTTCATCCAGTTTTTCACGAGTGATTTTTGCCATGTCATCACCATAAATTTTATCATATCGTTATGGATAAAAACAATTAACAATTATTGTTCACAATTAGAAATAGTAAATCGGAGAGCGAAGCAATCGGGTTTGACACCCCTAAATGAATAGAAATATATTTATTCATGGCCAATCTTCTTTTTACTGATTTGCAAATGAACGAAGCCTATAATTCTCTGTTTATAAATGTATCCTAGGACAAACAATACACTTGCGATAACAGATACGATGATGGCGATGAGGTATTGACTCGATTCTATCTTCGCGCCGACAAAGGAAGATCCAAGCATAGCAGGGAAGCGTGCAATAGTTATAATAATGAAGAATAGAACCGGCTTGATTGGGGTGAGTCCAGCGACATACACAAGAATATCCTTGGGAATGCCCGGTATAAGGAATAAGAGGAATATTGTTGTTTCGAGTTTTGGACTATTGATCAGAGCGCTGAGTTTATTAAGGTCTTTTTCAGGAACCAATATTTTAACAAGTGGAAAACCAAAAAGCTTCACACATGTAAAAACAATGATATACCCAATCGTTATACCCAATGTAGAATAGACTGTACCCCAGAAAGTTCCGAATATATATCCTCCCGCGATCTGCACTGGTTCTCCTGGTATAACTGCAATCACCACTTGAAGCACTTGGAAAAGCATGAATATCACAGCACTCCAAGGACCGAACGATAAAACGTATTCTCTAAATTTGTGTGGATCGCTGACCATCCTTGTCAGATCTGGCCCGAATCGGATCGTTGCGTAAACAATTGCTCCTGCAAACAATGCGGCAAGAATAATATTGATAGCGATAAAAGGTTCTAATTTCCTCATAGTATTTCTTTCATCTATTCATTGAAACCTACCCTCATTGCCATCATAAAAATAGCCGCTAGAGAAGGCAAACTGATTCTTAGCTTTATAATGCATCCAACAATTGTTGGACACATAATCATTTCTTTTCAGACTTATTGTCAATCTGCTTCACTTCTTTTGTAACTTCTTCTTGAACATCACGAGCTGCCTTTCGAAATTCTCGAATACCCTGGCCAAGTCCTTTCGCTATCTCCGGGATCTTTTTTGCGCCAAAGAATACAAAAATGACAAGCAAAATAAGTAAAAGTTCAGGACCACCAATGTTCTCAAACATGATACTTCTCCTTTATCGTTAGTATTATTCTGTTCACATTACATCATAGAATATAGCTGATTATTCTACAGGGATTATAAATAATGCCTCAAGAATACAAAGTATGAAAATCTTTTTTCCAACAAAAAAAGTATTCATCTTTTGGGATGCAGGGAGAAGTATTTAGATTTGAAGCTTGCGGAGAGAGTAAAAGTCAAACAGACGAACGTGGGGAGTTGTTTGTCTTGTGCTAGGGTTTTTCCAAAGAGAAAGAAACTCCTCATTAATTATCATTGGCTTAGCTGCAAGTGAACAGCTATCTTCGTCGATGAGATAATTATGATTGCTTAAATTGCCCGTCGGTTGATACGCTTGATTCTCTGTTGTTCCATAATAAGCATTGAAAACACTCTGTTCTTGATGGAGGGAACTATATATTTCAGAACTTTCACCTTCATATTCTTCACGTATCATTGCATGCGATGTGAAGATGGCATCAACGTTGGTGGCATCAAGAAATAGTGTCAATGAGATTGCAAGTAAAAATATTTTAGAGAGATATTTATTTAACAAAGCAAGATTTCCGAAATAATCGCTACCTCAGAATATTGAAAAACACAAAGAGATGCAATCGATTCTGGGCAACATAAATAATGTTGCTAAACGACATGTCCTAAGAGATCATATTCTTTTGGAAAGGAATAATGGAAATCGAAATTCTTGAGTCAACTCGAATAGTTTCCAGAAATATCCTCACCCTATAATGACAAGATTCACTTTGTCTTTGTCATCATTTCCCTTAGACTTTTGTAAAATGACAAAATGGTAGAGAGAAGTACAAACGCACTTCTCTCTACCATCACGGATACGCAACAATTTTTTATTGAAGTGATTGTTGGAGAGATAGGTATACTCACATTTCTATTCACTGATAAATCCATCTAAGATGCTCGATGACTTTTTTACTCAAAAGGCGGGCTGGTTAAAGATAAGTTATTTCAAAAGAATTTGCTGAAATATATTTAATCTTGATCTGCGGCACCAGATTATGTCTCTATGAATAAGAGTGATCTCGCCAGGCATCACAAGCTGAATAAGAGATGCACAATCCAGGTTTCATCCTTATAAATCTTTTAGTCTATTCAATAATCTTTAATATTCTTCATCAGGATAAGGAATTGCTAACATTGATGCTAATAGCTCAAGGTATGATTTATAACGGGTTTGATTACCGCACTTTACTCAATAAATGATAGTTTGAATTAGCAAAATAAAAAATATTGGCACATAAAATGCGGCAGTTCAGATATAGTAAATTGCTTCTGCTCTTTTGATTCAGTAAATTTAAGCAAATGATGTTGACAAACTAAATCTTGAACGCATGAGACAATCATGGCAAAACGCACATCCAGAGAAAAAGCAAGACTCTCTCCATCCACAATAATGGATTCAGTATATGCCTTTCGAGAGGCGCGGGTTCTGTTGACTGCTTTCGCGCTTGATCTTTTTTCGCTCCTCGGCGATGGGTGGAAGTCTTCCGAAGAAATAGCACAACTGGCGGAAACGAACCCACGGGCAACCGACAGGTTACTGAACGCCCTTTGTGCCTCGCGATATCTTGTCAAGAAGAAAGGGAAATTTTCAAACACACCACTCACATTACGCTTTCTTGTCAAAGGAAAGCCTGATTACCTTAGAGGGTTAATGCATCAGGTCAGCCTATGGAACACTTGGAGCACTCTTACCGATGCTGTGCGCAAGGGATCATCAGTAATCGTGCGTGAACCGGTGAGCAGCCACGAGGTGGATTGGTTAGAAGCTTTCATAGCGGCAATGCATATGCGAGCTATTCGCCAGGCTCCAGCTATCGTTAGCTTGATCAACCTGAAAGGTGTAAAACGTGTCCTCGATGTCGGAGGAGGATCAGGAGTTTTTTCGATGGCGTTCGTTCGTGCGAGAAAAGGGATTACCACTGTAATTTTTGATCTAGTGAATGTTACAAAGCTGACAAAGATCTATATCGACGCAGAGAACCTCAGCAATTTAATCAGCGTTGTTGGAGGTGATTACACAGTTGATTCTCTGGTGAACGGTTTTGATCTCGTGTTTATGTCCGCTATTATCCATAGTAATTCTTCAGAAATAAATAGGCAATTATTCAGGAAGGCATTCGAAGCGCTGAACCCAAGAGGACGTCTGGTAGTTCTGGATTATATAATGAACGACGCCCGGACATCACCAGCGGCAGGGGCGTACTTTTCGCTCAATATGCTGGTAGGCACTCGTGAAGGTGATACATTCACAGAATCGGAGATGCGTAGTTGGATGGAGGAAGCCGGGTTCAAAAAGATCAGCAAAATGAAGACCCAGTTCGGGACAGACCTTATGACCGGGATAAAGAAGGTTTAGCGGCGGATTGTTATTGTATATCTTAAAAGTTAAATAGACAGAATTGAATATTTTTTAAGAAATTATTTTATATCAATTACAGTACAGAATAAAGGGATATCTTATGAACACCAATTCAACAACCCCTAATAACTCCGGCAAGCACGCCGAGGATGAGTCCTTCAATGCCAGCATGCTTTCGATCTCGCTGACTGTGAAAGATCTCGACACGAGTCTCGCGTGGTACAACGATGTGCTGGGATTCACTATCGACCGCAAGATTGAACGTGAAGGAAAATTAAGATCGGTAGCGCTCAGGGCGGGGATTGCGCGAATCTCAATCAACCAGGATGACGGAGCCAAAGGATGGGACCGGATCAAGGGACTGGGATTCTCGCTGAACATCACGACAGAGCAAAATATCGATAAGATTGCAAACAGGATTAAAGAACTTGGCGGTGTTCTCGACACAGAGCCTGCCGACATGCCCTGGGGGTCGCGCTTATTCCGGTTGAAGGATCCGGATGGGTACAAGCTGGCGATCTCATCGCCCCGTCCGGAATAATTCCTCCCTCCCAAGCTCGCCTGCCCGTAATCTTTTTGCGGGGCTTGAGAGTGCTTTTGCGGATGCTGTTCTGTCATTGGTAGGGGCGATTCATGAATCGCCCCTATGGTATCGTTCAATATAATAATTCCATGTAGTTGATTCGGCAGAAAAGATTCTGATGGTCACATCGTCATCCGAAAACAATCCTGCACATCTCGAGCGCGGCCTCGGTCTCAAGGAAGCCACCGCGCTAAACATGATCGACATGGTTGGGATTGGCCCATTCATTGTCATACCCTTCGTTGTAAAAACCATGGGCGGCCCTCAGGCAATGATCGCGTGGGTCGCAGGTGCAGTACTTGCGTTGATGGACGGCTTCGTTTGGTCGGAACTCGGCGCTGCAATGCCCAAAGCCGGGGGCAGTTATTTCTTCCTGCGCGAATCGTACGGTCCTGCGCGCTGGGGCAAAGTGATGTCGTTTCTTCTGATATGGCAGACGATGTTTCAGGCCCCGCTTGTTATCGCTTCGGGTGCCATCGGTTTCGCCCAATACTTTACGTACCTTGTACCGCTCACAAGCCTGGGGCAAAAAGCAATCTCAGGCGCTCTCGTCATCATCCTTGTGGTTCTTCTCTACAGGCGCATCACCACAATCGGCAGGTTGTCGCTCTTATTGTGGACAGGCCTGGTGCTTACGTTCATTTGGTTGATATGGGGAGGCGTAACGCACTTCGATCGCCGGCTGGCTTTTGACTTTCCAGTTGGCGCGTGGAATTTCTCATGGTTGTTTTTTGCAGGACTGGGCCAGGCGACGGTCCAGACCATTTATACATATCTTGGCTACTATAATGTATGCCACCTCGGCGGAGAAATAAAAGCACCCGAAAAAAATATCCCACGGAGTATTTTTATTTCCATATTGGGGATTGCCATACTGTATCTCGCCATGCAGCTGAGCATCTTCGGTGTTGTTCCATGGAAGGAAATTGCAGAGTCGCCTTTTATTGTCAGTACGTTTGTTGAACGTATCTATGGTGAACATGCCGCAGCTGTCGCAACCATTCTAATCCTCTGGATTGCATTCGCGTCGTTGTTCTCCGCGTTGCTCGGATATTCCCGCGTTCCATATGCGGCTGCAACCGATGGTGCATTTTTCTCGCCGTTCGCTCGCCTCCATTCGACAAAACACTTTCCTCATATTTCTCTGCTCGTACTGGGGGGGATGGCATTTGTATTCAGTTTGATGTTTAAGCTAACCGATGTAATTAAAGCAGTCCTTGCAATGAGAATTCTTGTACAGTTCATGGGACAGGCGATCGGCGTGATGCTTCTGCGGCGGCGATGGCCCTCGGAAAGATTACCATTCAAGATGTGGCTCTACCCTATTCCCGCTCTGCTAGCGCTTGTGACATGGGGGGCAATTTTCTACTCGACGGGCACTGTGTTCATGGCTGGCGGTAGCGGCGTTGTAGTAGCGGGCATTCTTGTGTATCTCGTCCGCAGCCGGATTATTCATGAATGGCCATTTGAAAAGTGAGAAGTGCGAAAGACGATACAGGACACCGTACAATACCGTGGGGAAAATCCGAGTTTGTTGACCAATTCCCCGCCTGTGTACAAACCTTGAGTGAGGATTCCATTCATTTTTTTTCATTCAAACGATGCTACAACATTCTTTACTAATAGAAATGCCTTGAGGACAATGTGTTTCACATTCGCCACATTCTATTGTCCTTTGTGACATCAATCGCGTTCTGTTGCGAACGATTGGATGAAGGATAGGGCATCCATGTGCCACCCTCCTCAATCTCTAATATTTGTTCAGTAATTCTATATATTCTTTCATTACCAAGAAATTGCTAACATACCTGTTAACACAAGTAAAGATTATTATTTAATTGTAAGGATGGCTTTAACTCAAGCACACGCTGACAATTTATAAGAAATCATGTGCCAGTGTTTGGCTGAGGCAATAGAGATCATACGTACTTTTACCGATGTGCCTTTTCAAAATGATGATTTAAGGGCGATTTGATCGAGTCTGTTCATAGCTAGAACCAAACTTGCTGATGGTTTCTATTAATTATTCATTCTTAAACACACCATCATCTTGATCCGGGTGATGGTGTGATATATTACCCGCAAGTGCAACAGGCTTTTTGTAGAAATTTCAGAGATTACATAAATCATTACCTCGGTTTCTTGGGTTGAACGATGAGGAACATTTTTTGAATGAGATTACCTTATGAAAACAGGTGTGTAGGAAATAATTGATTCCTTTTTTAATGTGGGGAAAGAACATGAAAATTTTATTCCTAGACGATGACCCCTTCAGAACAAGAGAAGCAAGAATATGTTTTGCCAAAGATGAATTAAGTTTGGCAGAAACGGCAGAACAGGCAATAAGGTTGCTTGAAAAGAATTCTCCATATGACGCTGTAAGTTTAGATCACGATCTCTGTGGAAATATCTATTGTCCGAGCGACGAAGTGAGTGGGTTTGCGGTGGCAGAATATATTTCAAAAATGCCAAAAGAGAAAATGCCCAAACAAGTTGTCGTTCATTCGTTTAATTCCGGTGGTGCTGAAAATATGATAACAGTGTTACAAGGCATTGTTCCAGTAATAAGACAACCATTTACTAAGGGCTATAAGGATGTCTTCTTCGTTTGGCGATATTTACACTACCAATTTGAGATTTAGATTGGAGAGCTAGGGTAACTATGACCGCATAGTATTTTACTACGGCATTGCATCGCACAAAGCACATATTTTTATTAAGTTTTTTCCCGTCATCACTGGTGGGCTTTTTTATTGTCTTGTCCTCTAATCATCCTCAAACGAAGATGGTATATCTTATATAACAAATCATCCTACTGCTGATACCTTTTACACAATTTAAATAGCATTTTGTTTTAAAACTTAACGGAGGTTCTAATGAAAGGAAGTATGCATTATTTTTTGTTGTCCGCCCTTATTTTTAGTTGATTAAAAAGAAATTTCCACACTACACTAAATAAAACATCCACCAAGAACAACTCGCCGGTGTCGGTGCTCATTATGCAACTCTTACACACTCTCCCACGACAAGCTTTCCATTCGCATACTTCAACGAATCATCCAGCCTGACATTCGATTCTGCATCCGAGTGCGACGTAGTTGGCATCTCAGGTAAAAAGAACTCGAACCAGCAGAAAATTTCGCCGGTGCCGTTGTAGAGATGAGAATGTTCATTCTTCGCTATGGTGCAACGGAATTGTTGATCGGTTTGTTTTAATATTCTCCGATGATCGGCCATGTTTCTTGCATTTTATTTCTTTCAAGGTTCATTCGGACTCTATTATTTATTCAACAAATATAGAAGTGGTGGAGTTATGGTCATGATCATTAACCACCGGAAGGTCCACTCTATTATTATCTATCCAATAGCAAGGGACATGAAAATCATCATTAGGCCCATTCGGTTTATAATATCGTCCTGCTGTAAAAACTGTGCCTCCTTTGACACAAATCGATACTGCGTCCGAACCATTTAAGTCGGTCCTTGATGTACCCTTCCAATAACAGGGCCCTCCCTGAGTGAGCGATCCGGCTGTGTATATATTTCCTCCGTCGACACAGATGGAAACTGCAGTTCCGGATGAACCCGTTTCTAAATCCGTTTTCACAGGACCAGTCCAATAACAAGGAATTCTATTCCCCATATCTCCATAGTATCCACATGTATAAACTATTCCTCCTGAGACAAATAGAGAATTGGCTTGTCCATTGCTCGAATTGCCAATTGACAGATCGGTTCTTGTTTTACCAACCCAGTAGCATGGGACTACGTTGGAACTTAATTTGTCAAAAGAATGCCAACCAGCTAAATAGATCGTCGTGTCCACAACATAGATTGAACTAATGAATGCCCAATTTGCACTGTCCACCAGTGCATTTCTTATGGAGTTGACCCAGTAGCAGGGCAATCCTTTGTTCCATGTCGTGTAATGACCCGCAATATAAACATTGCCGTTCGAAACAAAAATGGATGTCGTATATCCTTCCTGGGTACTGTCATAGGGAAGATCGATCCTTGTTGTTCCCATCCAATAACAGGGAGCTTGTAATGCTTTGCTGTTTAAATAATATCCAGCTGTGTAAACAATGCCGTTCGATACGAATATAGAAGATGTAAAAGCGCCTATTCCTCCCGGCAGATCTGTTCTCGAAGTACCTTTCCAATAACAGGGGAAGTTCCCATTATTAAATAGGAATCCGGCAGTATATATTGTATAATTTCCACCGAGAACATTACTATCTGTGACATTATCTTTCTTGCAGCCGCTGAAACAGAAACATGCAAGAATGAAAATTATCAAGCTCAGGATTAGAAAATGCATATTTATTCTAACAAAAATCCTTTTCATATTTTATTGACCCTTTGCCATAGATGTTTTTAGATACCTATTTAATGTAGTATGAGGAACATTTTTAGGAATTAATATATTTTATACGGTAAGACTTCTGTCATAACCGTATTACCTACCAAGCCACTTCATATGACAAATTCTTTTAATGGTAGTATAAAAAGGGATTTAATTCAATTTCTCTATCAGATTCGTTTGCACTGAATCCCACACGAACGAATCCCGCTGGCGATTACACCACCCCCTACTCACATCCACCAAACAACTCGCCGTGTCGGTGCTCATTACGCTGCTCTCACAATACAAATCAGACACCACTCTCCTAAGACAAGCTTTCCATTCTTTACTTCTGCACCTGCATACTAGGAGTAATATGATCTCGAGCTCTTTAAAGTCGATCTTGCTCACGACCGACGATGATGCGATATTAGGTTTCGAACTTTTTGAATGCAGCCATCTTGCCTTTGTCGAGGTTTGTCCTTGAGTCGAATTCGTTTATCAAGCCGACAGTCGTTGCAATCACCCAACCAGCGCAACTTGCGCTCATACACTTCATGGATACAAAGTCGGCCCCCTCATCGAGAAATGGGCTAGGTAAGAATTTACCTTCAAGTACTTCAATCAGCTCAACGCTACATTGACGCGCTGGATCCCATGTCGGCTTGTAGTGGACAAGCGCGTTTCTTAGCTCGATTAGGGACCATGCGTCCCGATATGGTGATACACTTTCATCAAGTCGAGGTTGCCCAAGCATTTCAAGAGCGAGCTGATACTTTTTCAAGATTGGTTTTCGCTCGATCCCATTTTTACCCCAAAACTCCGACTCGAAATCATGCAGTTGGGCGCGAAGGCGACTATTGTGTGCAATAAAGAGTTCATTAATCAGAGACTCAAGCGAGGCAACTGCAGACAGGATGCAGGCACTTCCATAGGAACGTATTTCTTCAAAGAAGTTACCGAAAGGTTGACCCGCATGTTCTGTTTCAAGAGCAACCAAGCGCTCCCGAAATATACTGGCGGCCCTTAGATGCTGCCATGCAAAGTTTGGAATAAATCGACCAGAGATTTCTATGATCATATATTGAAAATGGCCTGGCTCAACGTGCTAACGGAACGGCGCTAAGCTGCGGAGCTGATAATTTTCAAATTGCTGAAAACGAAACAAGTTCACGCTATCAACATTCAATTAAACACTGAACCTCTACGCGCCATACTAATTGTACCTACGCTCATTCCGTCAGCCTGAGTTGTTGTTTACGCAGCGGTTTTTGAGATTCTAAAACTTAACATCGATATCTTGTTTGTCAGTTTCAGCAGCTTTAAAGAATTCACCGGGCGTATAATTAAGTAATTTAGCGATGAATACATCGGGAAGCTGTGCAATACGCGTATTAAAAGTATAAACAGAATCGTTATAAAATTCTCGCCTGTCTGCGATTTCACTTTCAATTTGAGTAATACGACCTTGAAATTGAGCGAACATTTCATCGGCTTTCAGTTGAGGATAATTTTCAGCTACTGCAAACAACGACTTTAGAGTTGACGACATCATATTATCTGCCCTCGCTTTTTCAGGAATAGTTCTAGCGTTCGCATAAGCAGATCGAGCTTCTGTGACCTTTATAAGAACTTCTTTTTCAAAGTTCATATATCCTTTGACAGATTCTAAAAGTTTTAACAGTTCATCATGTCGCTGCTTCAAGAGAACGTCTATATTACTCCAAGCTTTTCCAATACTATTCTTTATGGACACAAGGCTGTTATAAAGAGAAACAAAGTATCCGACAATAATAATGATCAACAATATAAAGATTGCACTCAGAACGAGCATCATAATAAATCCTCCTATAATAATTCAGATAATTGAAGTGTTTTAATAATCCCAGCAATGAGCAGGGCACATCCATAGCAAAGACCGGCAAGCATTTGCCATTTCAGAGCATTATTTAATTCTCTTTTACTACTATCAGAAATTATGAATACGGAGTTATTACTTCCCTTATGAATCCCTTTAGGAATGGAAGGATCTTTTCGTATAGCAAGCGTGCCTAGCACAAAAACATTTTCATTTGTAGATAAATAATATTCGTTGTATCGTTTATCGCCAACTTTTGTGGAGAATAATTCATCGTTGTTCGCTTCACTATCTCTTGCTAAATATCCAGATTCCTTTTGAGGGATTTCAAACTCTGCATCGGCTGGAAAAACGGGGATTTGTCCGGTTTCATCCTTTAACCAAAACGGTATTCTTTGCGTATCAGTTGAAATAGTTTCCCACTGGCCTTCCATTCCAGAGCCAGAGCTATAGTGTTGTCGATATTCCTGCAATTCACAGTGATAATATACACATGGCAATTTTGAATATGGTGTCGTTAAGACTTTTTCTGAAGCAACCTTGCCTTCAATCTCGACAAGCCCAAGTGCTGCTGATCGTATTTTTGAACGAGGGACATTTCGAACCATCATATATTCTGGCATTCTAAGTAAACCGTATTGAAATAAAAGCGATCCGAAAAAGACAGACGCGAAAGGAATAAAAATACTCCCCACACTAAATGAATCACCTCTGAAATTATTCGACCGATGACGGCTTCTTAGAAGTGTCTCAATCAAAATGCCTATCAACCTGCCATTACTATGTAATACGATGAAAAGGATAAGTACTATAACAAAAGAGTACATTATAAAATTCGATAGAGATTCAATTTGACTATCAAATCGAGTTTGCCAAACGCTATCCTTGAAATAATATCGATAGGCCACCCATGAAAGTATTAGGGTTAGCAATAAGCCTAATAAATATATGGCCGAAATATCCATGCAAAATCCAGACGTTATGCTGTTAGATTATGAAACCATCTTAAAACGCTACCTAATGGATGGCGCTAAACTATGGAACTAATTCTTCTCCGCTTTTTCATCCTTTTCACACGCTTCATCCAAGGTTTACATCATTTTATTGGATTATCTTCGAAATGTGCACTACTTGGTAACAACTTGTGCCGATAATGTAACGAATCAAGATGGAAAATCAAATTTGCGTGATGACTTAGAATAAATTTTCAATTTGAAGCAGAGATATTGAGATAATTTTCAAATGTGCCTATACTTTTACGATAAAATTTTAATTTGCACATCCGACTTCGAGGTAATTTTCAATTTGCGCATCTGATTTCGCATAAATTTTAATTTTGGCAATCTCAATCGATGACTTAATTTACTCAATTACTATAAAACTAAGCACTTACAGAGTGACTATTTTGTCATCCCTTTGTCATATATTGATGACCTATTTTGACTCTTTCAGTGATCCTTTGAGTATCTCCCAGAACCCAATCATGATCATCTTGCAACATATTCCGACCTATTGGTTATCCTCTTTTCACGTTTCATACACTCCGGCCCTTCGTTTCGCGAGTTACTTACATAACTTGAGACTGGATATGCGATCATTTTTGATGCAGGACAAGGTTTCAGCAATGCCTTTAGCTTATCTGTGTCTTTATATTCCCTATCGAGCCATTGATCGAAATGCTTTTCTGTTAGTATCACCGGCATTCGATTATGGATGTCTGCCATAAGTTTATTCGCAACAGTTGTAATAATCGTGAAGCTTGGAAATTCCTCTCCTTTATCATTCTTCTAAACCGAGAATAATCCTGCGAATATAAATATCTTTTCGTTTTGCATCCGAATACAGATAGGTTGTTTCACATTCATTTCTTTGTTCTTACCCTTAAACTCCTGCCATTCATAGAATGCGTCTGCTGGAATTAAACATCGGCTAGATTTAAAATATGGAGAAAAGAGTTTGCTTTGATCTAACTTTTCTGCCTTAGCATTGAATGTGGATGCTTGAATCTTTCCATCTTTGTATCAGTGAGGTATAAGCCACCATTGCATTTTCTGTAAAACTAATTCTCCGTCACGAATTGCTACGGCAGGCATTCGCTGCATAGGAACAGCATTATACCTTGGCAGATCGTCAAGCGCATCCTGCCTGTTTCCTAAATGACCTTTCCCGAATAGCTGAAAAATCATTTTTCTGTTTACTAGCGCATATCGTCCGCACATAGGATATTACTACTTATTGTATTGGAAGGTTTGTGTTCTAGTGACTCTTTTGTTATTAAAATGATTAGAACGCAAATGGTGAAATATTAATTAATGTTTACCCGACAATTAATTTTAATACCCACATCTTTATTTGCTCTTATTCCTTGGTTGTATAAGCCTATGGGGCTGCACTATTTTCTGCCGGTGTCTGATGAGGCCGCTGCGACCGACCGCGAGGCAGCCATGCAAAATCTTCGCTTACCACATAGATAATCATCGCGGCTATCATTAAAAGCAAGGCGATCCAGAAACGCCAATCATGATGCATTCGTTTCCAATAAGGACGATTGCTTTGTTGAACAGTGTCGTTATCCGGCACTTCCTGTACTTGGTGAGTCTGCTTAATGTAAGTCATTGGTTCCTTTGTTTTAGATTATATAGGGTTGCTCCACTTCCAATTCCGAATCTCAGGCATGTCTTCGCCGTGCTTGTCGATGTACCGCTTGTGCTCGATAAGTTTGTCCTGCACTATTTTCTTCAGCGTGGTGCCGCTTGCGCCCAACTTCGGCAGCCGATTTATAGCATCTAGCACCAGATGGAATCTGTCAAGACCGTTTAAAACCGTCATGTCGAAGTATGTTGTGATGGTGCCCTCTTCCTTATAACCGTGAACATGCATGTTTTCATGGTTTGCACGACGGTATGTTAGCCGATGAATAAGCGAAGGATATCCGTGGAACGCAAATATGACTGGCTTATCTTTCGTGAATAGCGCATCGAACTCCTGCTCGTTCAACCCATGCGGATGTGCAGTATTTGGTTCCAGTTTCATCAGATCGACAACATTGATTACGCGGATTTTTAGATCAGGTAAATGTTTACGAAGGATAGAAACAGCGGCCAGAGCCTCGAGTGTAGGCACGTCGCCGCAGCAGGCCATCACCACGTCTGGGTCCTTGCCTTTATCGCTACTGGCCCATTCCCATACACCTATCCCCGTTGTGCAGTGTTCGATGGCGGCGTCCATGGTCAACCATTGGGGCGCCTGATATTTGCCCGCGATCACAACATTAACATAGTGGCGGCTCCTTAAACAATGATCCCAAACAGATAGAAGACAGTTGGCATCGGGCGGAAGATACACACGCACGATAGAAGCTTTCTTGTTTACTACATGATCGATGAAACCGGGGTCTTGATGGGTAAAACCGTTATGGGCCTGCTGCCAGACGTGAGAGGCAATTAGATAGTTTAACGATGCTATCTTGCGCCTCCAGGGCAATTCCGCGGTGACTTTTAACCACTTGGCGTGCTGGTTGAACATCGAATCAATGATATGAATGAACGCCTCATAGCAGTTAAACAACCCGTGCCTTCCGGTGAGTAGATATCCCTCGAGCCAGCCTTCACACTGATGCTCGCTCAGCATTTCCATGACCCGTCCTTCGGTTGCAAGAAACTCATCGTTCTCTTTCGTCCGGGCTTCCCACTGCCGGTTGGTGACATCAAAGACGGCGTTCAAACGGTTGGAGAGCGTCTCATCGGGACCGAAGATTCGGAAATTTCGTTGCTCTTTATTAAGCTTGACCACATCGCGCAGAAATTCTCCGAGCACATGCGTGTCGGCGGCTTCAACCGTTCCAGGTGACGGCACTTTCACTGCGTATTTCCGAAAGTCCGGCATAACAAGGTCGTGCAGTACCAGGCCGCCATTTGTATGGGGATTAGCGCCCATTCTTCGCTCACCTTTGGGTGCCAGTTCGGCTAATTCAGGTATGAGTCGGCCTTTCTGATCGAACAGTTCTTCTGCCTTATAGCTCTTCATCCAATTTTCAAGAAACTGGAGATGGTCGGGATGTTCGGAATCTACTAGTAATGGAATTTGGTGTGCTCGAAATGTGCCTTCGATTTGCAGACCATCGACGACTTTCGGTCCGGTCCAGCCTTTAAGTGAATTGAGAACGATCATTGGCCAACGCGGTCGAGTCGTATCATTTTTTTTTCGTGCGCTATTTTGGATCTGTCGAATATTCTCAATGACCTCTTCTAATGCACCAGCCATAAGTTGATGCATTTTTTCAGGATTATCCCCTTCCACAAAATAAGGCGTCCATCCGCAGCCTCGCAAGAATTGCTCCAATTCCTCATGCTCTATGCGGGCCGACACAGTTGGGTTTGCTATTTTATAGCCATTGAGATGAAGGATAGGCAATACGGCTCCGTCGGTGATCGGATTGAGAAATTTGTTGGATTGCCATGCTGTTGCCAAGGGTCCGGTTTCTGCTTCACCATCACCGATAACGCAAGCAACGACCAAATCGGGATTGTCGAACGCGGCACCAAAGGCATGACTTAGCGAATACCCTAACTCGCCGCCTTCATGAATCGATCCCGGCGTCGTCGGCGCAACATGACTGGAAATACCGCCGGGAAATGAAAATTGCGTGAACAGCTTTTTCAGGCCGGCTTCATCCTGCGTGATCTTTGGATATACTTCGCTGTAGGTGCCTTCGAGATACGTGTTGCCCACTAATGCCGGGCCACCGTGACCGGGACCAGCGATGTAGAACATGTCCAGATCGTACTTTTTGATAACACGATTCAAATGCACATAGATAAAGTTCTGCCCCGGTGTGGTACCCCAATGCCCAAGCAGCATCGATTTCACATGAGAGAATTTCAGCGGTTTTCGAAGCAGAGGATTGTCGTGGAGATAGAGCTGACCGACCGAAAGATAGTTAGCGGCACGCCAGTAGGCATCCATCTTGTGAAGCAATTCGGGGGTGAGTGTGTTTGTTTGCATTTTTTAATTCTCCTTTTTCAGACAGGACTATGAATAAGGCAAATCGTCACGGTTCTTATTCATTCATTTGTGCACTGGCTATTTACTCATTGTCTCTTTCAATCTTTAATCCAAGCGAAGCCAGTTTCGCACACGTAGATTTGTAATCTGTGTGAAGAATACTTCGAATCCCCAATCCTTCTGCGATCTCAACAAACATCGGTGTATTTTCGATATAGACTACCTGATTGGCCGAAACCCGTACGGTATCGAGCGCAACACGAAAGATTTCCGCGTCGGGTTTTCGTAAACGGACGAAGCAGGAGGAAATAAAAACGTCCACGAACTCATCCAGTTTGAACTTGCGAATCCGATACTCATTCAGCTCGCGCCCTTCGTTGCTGACTACGACAATCTTCAATCCATATCGTGTCTTAAGCTGACGGATCAACTCGATCATTTTGGGATATGGCTTCGACTGGGCGAGCATGAATTTCCGAAACTGAGCTTGAGTAAACGATCGCTTTTCGTAAAACACCGTCCGATCCAAAAATTCTTTAAGTGTGAGCTTTCCCATTTCGTAGGTGTCGAGAGCCTCAGTATGCCGTTTATTTAGTTCAACCGAATCCAGGTTGAACACCTTGGCCGCCAGTTTACTGGCTCCATAACTCCATCCGTCAGTAAGCAGGACACCGCCAATATCGAGAAACAAACATATGATTTTTGATTGGATCATCGCTGCCATAAAATTCGCTCCTCTTCCAGCGGAACCGCAACACCGTCAAAGTGCGGTATCAGCCGCGCTGTATAATCTTTTGGTGGTCGGGAGGAAGACACAGATGCGTTGTAAACATAACTGCCCGTTGTGCCAGCTAGTGGATGAAGAAGCTTCATCTCCTGTATCACCGATTCACCGCCATTGATTCCATCTGCATAAAGTTCGACTTGCACGGACTTCGGATCGAGGTCAGCGAGAATAACCTGAATCTCAAAGATATGCTGATCACCAAAAGTTTCAACCTTCACTTCACCGAAATGTAACGCAGCCCATTTCTGTTCCAGTCTATGCTGCCAATCGACCATCATTTTGCCGATCGCTCCTTTATTGGTCATACGCAGTTGAAAGGATTTAGCAGCAGGGAGATAGTGTTGCTCAGTGTATTCGCGCACAGTACGATTGGCAGAGAAGCGTGGTGTTAATAACGCCATGCTTTCCCGCATACGAGCAATCCAAGTAATCGGGATACCCTTGTTGTCGCGTGCATAAAACTCAGGAATTATTTCGTGTTCAAGTTTATCATAGAGCACTTCTGCTTCTGCCGCATCCCATGCAGGATCATCGCCATGTTCCTGGCCGTCCCCCAAAGCCCAGCCGACTTCCGGTGTGTAGGCTTCAGCCCACCAACCATCCAACTCCGAAAAATTAATACCTCCATTGACGAGCACCTTCATACCGCTCGTTCCACACGCTTCCCATGGACGCCGCGGCGTGTTGATCCAGACATCGACTCCCTGCACAAGATACTCGCTTAAGAGCATATTGTAGTCACTAAGAAAGATCACATGGGGGCGAGCTTCGGTCCGCCGGATGAATTGTGTCCATTGCTGTATCAGATCCTGCCCTGATTGATCTGCTGGGTGAGCTTTACCGGCGAGGATAAGTTGCACCGGGCGCTGCTGATTTGTTAACAAGCGCAGCAGCCGCTCCGGATCGTGCAGGAGCATGTTGGGTCGTTTATAAGTTGCGAAGCGACGAGCGAATCCTAAGGTCAATGCGTTAGGATCAAAAAAATGCTTCGCATCTTCCACAGTCTCGGGAGACGCGCCTGAGGAGGTTAGCTGCAGGGATAATCGTTTTCGGACATATTCAACAAAAGACTTGCTCGCGGCGATTCGAAACTGCCACAGCCTGGCATCAGAGATGCGACGAATGTTCTCTTCCATTGATTTCGTTGTTCCTAACCAGCGATCCTTTCCACAAGCTTCCGTCCAGAGATCGTCAGCTGCCGCAGAGTCCCAGGTCGGCATGTGGACTCCATTCGTTACATATCCGATTGGCACTTCATCTGCAGGCCATTTTGGAAAAAGTGATTCAAAGAGGTGGCGACTGACTTTCCCGTGCAAGCGACTCACACCATTCACTGCGCCACTTCCTCGGATTGCCAGAAATGCCATGTTGAAACTTTCAGACGAGTCGTCCGGATTCTGACGACCCAAAGCCAGCAAATCGTGGAGAGTTATCTTGAGTTTTTGCTCTCCATAATTACCAAGGTATTGCTCGATGAGAGCCGGTGAAAAACGGTCAAACCCCGCAGCTACTGCCGTGTGTGTGGTGAAGAGGTTGCCCGCTCGAGTAACAGCCATTGCGACTTCAAAAGGTTGTCCTGTATCTTCCATGAAATTTCTTGCACGTTCCAACACAGCGAACGCAGCATGTCCTTCATTCAGGTGACAGACTTCCGGCTTGATGCCAAGCGCACGGAGCAACCGCCATCCACCAATCCCAAGTACCATCTCTTGTTTCAACCGCAATTCCGGTCCGCCACCGTAGAGCTCACTTGTGATGCTTCGATGAATAGGAGAGTTCGCAGCGTCATTGCTATCCAGCAAGTAAAGCTTGATTCTTCCAACCTGTACCTGCCATGCTCGCAACCAGACCGAGTACCCTGGTAAGGTGATCTCCAACCGCAACCACTCACCGTTCGGATAACGCAACGGTGTAATTGGAAGTTGTCCTGGATCGTTGTACGGGTAAAGGGCTTGTTGCATACCATTCCTATCGAGCTCCTGCCGAAAATACCCTTGCTGGTACAGCAACCCCACACCAACCACTGGCACGCCCAAATCGCTAGCAGTTTTGAGCTGATCGCCGGCCACATTACCAAGCCCTCCCGAATAGATCGGGAGCGCTTCACTCAACATAAATTCCATGCTGAAGTATGCAATGCAGGTCAAAGGAGCCTTTGGATAATTTTTCTGAAACCAAGCAGATGCTTTCTCTTTTTGTTTCTTTGATTGTACAAGAGCATCAATCTTCTTGCGGATTTCAGGATTTGACAATACATCCTTGACCTTCTCCCGTGAAACAGTCTGCAGGACATCCCAGGGATGATGAGTCAGTTCCCACAGTAC